>Ga0164297_10002258_pt1 | contig 19264 bp, 19 predicted proteins | sample GEODES058metaG_FD_113539 | JGI IMG/M metagenome (GOLD analysis project Ga0164297, IMG submission 113539) | Dystrophic lake water microbial communities from Trout Bog Lake, Wisconsin, USA - GEODES058 metaG | ecosystem: Environmental > Aquatic > Freshwater > Lake | place: USA: Trout Bog Lake... | reverse complement strand
TGTTCTTACTGGCCTTATTGCCGGTGGATTCTTGGTGAATAAAACACGAGTGCCACCTCCCGCTCCGGCCGATATGAAATTTGTAAGATTTCCAGTTGAATTACTTCTTTTCGTTATAATTGGCACTGCGGCTGAAACTCTCGTCAGCCGCCAACACGGGGACAAATCAATTGCAAGTGCAGGTTTAAGCGCTGTTATTTATATAATTGCCCATCTGTACCTTCAGTATGGCGGGTTCTACGACCACTCCTTTGCTCCTATCAACTTTGAGGTACTCAACAACATCAAAGCAGCTTAAAAAGGCGGGCTCCTAGATGAGTATGCAATATGAGCGGCTGTCACATCTCGAACACATCCTTAAGCGCCCCGATAGCTATGTCGGATCCTTGGCCCCCGAGTCCACCTCTCAATGGACCCGAGTTGCCAACAATTTTGAATCTTCTGTATGTGTGGTATCTCCTGGCTTGGTGAAGATTTTCGACGAGATTTTGGTAAACGCCATCGACCAGTACTCGCTACATTCCAAAAAGGTTGAGTGTATTGAAGTTTCTTTACAACCAGACAAGTCTATTACCGTGTACAACGCCGGAATAGGAATTCCAATCAAGAAACACCCAAAGGAAAATATCTGGAATCCTGAACTTATTTTCGGCCACCTGTTGACTAGTTCCAACTATAACGACGACGATCAGCGTGTCACTGGCGGACGCAACGGGTACGGTGCGAAACTGGCCAATGTATTCAGTTCTAAATTTAAAATTGAAATTAGTGATGGGAAAAAGGTGTATGAGCAAACCTGGACATCAAATATGGGCAAGATCGACCCCCCCGTGATTACCGATACTTCACGGGGCCCTTATGTGAGTGTGAATTTCTTACCAGATTGGTCTCGTTTCGGTGGGGGTACTGGTGATTTCCTAAAGATTATAGAGAAACGCACTTGGGATGCTGCTCTCTGGTGTCCAAAGGCACAAGTCTGTTTCAACACGAAATTACTGAAGGTTTCTAATTTGCAAGACTATGCCAAAATGCATGGGCTTGTAGCATACGGTTCTACAAACATTACTTTGGAGGGTACAACCCTAATGGATGTTGTTGTTGGCCACTCTCGTTCTGGTGGGTTTCAGCAGTGCTCGTGGGTAAACGGAATATCCACCACAAAGGGTGGTACCCATGTGGACAAGGTGGTCAAGACGCTCGTGGAACATATTTCCAAAGACAAGAGGTGCTCCACTCTGAAGCCTGCACAAATCAAGGCGAGTCTATTTGTTTTTGTGAAGGCGGTCATTGTAAACCCCACATTCAGCAGCCAGACCAAGGCGGAGTGCACATCAAAGATTTCCGATACACCCAATTTTCCACCAAAATTCATCAAAGATGTTTTCTCTTCGGGTGTTTTGGACGATTTGGTTTCGAAGGGGGTGTCTGCTGTTGACAAGGAGCTCAAAAAGACAGATGGGTCCAAAAAGACCCGTATTACGGGTGTTCCGAAGCTTGATGACGCCAACTGGGCTGGAACCCACCGGAGTACCGAGTGCACGCTTATTATTACAGAGGGAGACTCGGCGAAAGCCCTTGCCATTGCCGGGCTGAGTGTTGTGGGCCGCGACAAGTTTGGCGTGTTTCCACTCCGGGGTAAGCCGAGAAATGTCCGGGACGCGACGATAAAACAGGTGACTGATAATGAGGAATTTTCCAACCTCAAAAAAATCCTCGGCCTCCAACATGGCAAAATCTATAATTCGCTGAGAGAATTGCGGTACGGCCGCCTGATGATTATGACGGACGCCGACCTCGATGGAAGCCACATCAAAGGGCTCGTCTTGAATATGATTCATGTGTACTGGCCGCAATTGATTGGACTCGGGTTCCTGGTGAGTATGGTGACTCCTGTGATTAAGCAGGGGAAAACCTGGTTCTTCACAGAAGAGGAGTTTAGGAATGCAAAGGAGTCCTCAGGAACTGCCGTCAAGTACTACAAGGGTCTCGGCACATCAACATCCGCCGAGGCAAAAGAGTACTTCAAACAAATTGATAAACTCACAGTTTCCTTCACTTCCGACCCAAACATCACACAATCTATGACTTTGGCTTTTAGCAAGGCACAAGCAGATGACCGCAAGGAGTGGCTCACGAAGCATATGGCATCCCCCCCAAAGGGAATCTCATACGGCCACATCAAAACAATTAGCGTATCCGACTTTATCCACAGGGACATGGCAAACTTTAGCGCCGAAGACATTAAACGGAGCATCCCCCACGTGGCGGATGGCCTCAAACCAAGCCAGAGAAAGGTCATCTATGCCGCCCTCAAAAAGAATCTAATTCAGGACATGAAAGTGGCCCAACTCGCCGGATATGTTGCTGAACAGACGGCGTACCACCACGGCGAGGCAAGTCTCCAAGGAACAATTGTAAACTTGGCCCAAAACTTTGTTGGTTCAAACAACTTGAACTTGCTCGAGCCGAGTGGGCAGTTTGGCACGCGACTTGCAGGTGGGAAGGACGCTGCGAGTTCGAGGTACATCTTTACTCGCCTCGCACCATATACCAAAAAGATATTTGACCCAAACGACAATGAGGTGTTGACTTATGTGACGGACGACGGCCAGCAGGTGGAGCCCGAGTTTTATGTTCCTGTTGTTCCTGTTATTTTGATAAACGGGGCGGAGGGGATTGGCACGGGTTTTAGCTGTTATGTTCCTCCGTTTGACCCAGAGGCTGTGAAGCACAACATTCTGTGTGCTCTGGAGCAGGTACCGATGGCACCTATGAAGCCATTCTTCAAGGGGTTCAAAGGAACGGTCGCCAAGACGAAAGACCACACTTGGGTCATGAGTGGGGTTGTCGAGAAAGAGGGGAGCCAGCTTCACATCACGGAGCTTCCTCCCGGAAAGTGGATTCAGGATTTCAAAGAGAATTTGGAGGAGTTGGTCGAGAAGAATGTCATTCAAAAGTATGAGAATCACTCGACTGAAACCAAGCCCGACTTTCGGGTCTGGGGGTTTTCCGGGGACGACCCTGTCAAGGAGCTCGGACTCTTGAAGACAATTCACACGAGCAATATGTACCTGATAGGACCGAACGGCGCCGTGAAAAAGTACGCAAGTCCGGAGGAGATTCTGGTTGACTACATCGACATGAGGGTAAACCTGTACAAAAAGAGAAAGGCCCACTTGATTCAGCAATTAGAATCTGAGATTCAGTGGATCCAGACAAAGAGGGAATTTATAACAGGTGTTATCAGCGGGCAAATCAAGGTGCTAAACGAGCCTCTTGAGCAGGTGAAGAGCCAGATGCGGAAGCGCAAGTTTGAGGAGGAGTATGTGCCGAAGTTGCTGGACATCAAGACATACAACTATACACAAGAGGAGGTTCAGAAACTTATTGACCTTGACACGAGGAAGAGACAAGAATTGCACACTCTCCGCGCGACAAGTGTGGTGCAGATGTGGAAAAATAACCTGAGTGAGTTGTAGGATGGCGGGATTCTTTCAGGATCTCAAGCCACTAAACAAACTTCAAAAACTTGTTGAAACTGAGCGTGTTATTCAAAGTCGTCTTGTTTCCTTGGAACAACAAATTCAGACCCGAATTAGAAATACAGCCACAGGTGTCACTGAAAAGGGTATAAAAACTATACAGACGCCGCCGGGTCCTCCGCCGAAACCAGTGTCTCCAGATGTTGTGTTGAGTCCCGCCCAAGTAAGTGGTTTTTACATGCCCACCAGCAGTAATGTAATTACATTTTATGTAAACACCGAGTGGCCGAGGATGAATTCTACAGATTTGGTTCCGCTTGGTCCCGGGTGGAGTGTGAATGGTATGACTGGTGTTGCTGGAAATATTGTAGTCACTGGGGCAACCAACAAAGAGGGTGTAGCTCAAATTTCAGAAGGAAATTCGGAATCATATCTGTGGTCTTTCACATGTCAAACCGATACAGAACAAAACTTACAGGGGGTCCAAGGAGTGATTGGCGCAGTGTTGTACCCACCAACCGCCTCGTCCCTTTCAACAAATTCAACAATAGGTCTTTTATCCGGATTTTACTATGTAAGTAACGGGAGACTTGTGTACTATATCAAAGGGTCGGGTGTCCCCTTGGGGTTTGGTCCGAGATGGACAGTCACAGGACTCCCGGGGCTTCAAAGCAGCAATGTCGTTACAGTAAACTTTGTTCCAACCTCTGGAATAATAGCAGAACAATTCACATACGACTCGTATGTAACTCTCCAAGGTGATCAGGTTGAATACAATACGACAATTCCTGTCAATTGTACAGCAACTGTGAAACAACCTCTCGACCAAGCAAAAGTCATCGGTGCAAATGTCACTCAAATAAATACATTTACTTCAAATGTTATTATACATTTAAATCCAAATATAAAAACAACTGGAGGTGCTCCTTTGCGGGAGATTGGTGAACAGGTGAAAGGTCATCAGCCTATATTTCACGATGATATTAAAGAAGTTGACAAGATTGGTTACAATTCGGCGACATCATATGCTCTGTATGCCGTTGGTCCACAAGAGAAGTACACGAATGGTAAGGATGACACAATTTGGAACACAAGTTGGCCTCAACACTCCAATTTTGTGTGTTATCAGCAATATGTCCCAATTCAGGGGACGAAATTTTTAGGCCAAACGATTACTATTGAGTTTAAGCCCAAAGAATTGGGTGATCTCTTGTGTAACATGTATTTTACTTGTCAATTGCCTGCACTGACAAGCACTTCAAATATATATACAAATCAGGTGGGTCGTTCACTTATTGCTCAATGTGATTTTATGATTAATGACACAATTATTGAGACGGTGTATGATGATTGGTTTTTTATTAAGGATCAGACATTTTTGGATGCGGACGAGCAGACTTCTATGTTTTATGCTGTGAATGGGGGGTCTTCTACATCTCTCAGTCCGACATCAAATGTGAGTGTATGTGTTCCATTGGAATTTTTCTTTTGTCGCCGGCATTCCCATCTCAACAAGGGGAGAGAGCGGTTGAGACGGCCTTACTTCCCACTGTGTGCTCTCCGTGATCAGTATTTTTACATTCGAATTCAGTTTCAGCCGTGGGTATGGATTTCAAACGACCGGGGAGTCGTCGCACAAGAATTGATAAAACCTGCACTTATACTTGAACAAATTAAACTCACAGAGGTGGAGAAACTCTACTACAAATCAACAAAACTCAGGTATGTCGTGAACCGACTCAAAAAAGAATCGGTCCTTTCATTCAACAGTTTTACAACACAATTGCAGCTGACGGCGAGTTTCCCAGTTCAAATGTTAGTCTGGTTTTTCAGAAACAAAAAATATGAAACTGTTACTTCAACACTGTACAATGATGTTCGGTACGAGTACGGGTTTACAACGAAATATGTACAGACGGCAGTGTCTCTTCCATTTACAAGTCAGACGACATATTTTGTAGATCCGGTAAGTTCACTCAAGATTGTGCTAAATAATACAGATATTACAAGTACATTTCAGGGGTCTCTTTATTATTCGTTTAAACAGCCTATGGAACACAACTTGTCTATACCTGCAAAGAACATTTACATGTATTCTTTCGGGTTAAATCCAAAAGAGTACAATGCTGGGGGGTACATCAACTTTTCAAAGCTCGATTCGCAAACGACAAATCTTCAGATTGTATTGCAACAGCAATACGCTACACAGGTTGTCCAGGGGTACAATTTATACTTGTTCTACTATGGGTACACCATCCTGGAGTTTGATGGCGGTCACGCCAGGTTGCCGTTTCTGTAAGCTAAACAGCATTTTAGAGTTTTGTATGTATTCTATGATTCCATTGGTGATACACCAGCGCAGAAAGTTTAATTGGGCCACAGTGGTTGTGTACCCGTGGAAATCTATTCTTTCTGTTCTACAAAATGGATCAAAGAGCTTTTTTGAATAACCATCAAGTGATGATTTATATGCGACATGGACTGTAAATATTTTGCCATTAGGGGCTGTATATGCCACATGTCGCGCTTTGGAATAATTCGTGACGAACCATTCCAAATTTCGAAGGGAAATGCCCTTCCTGTGTGAGAGAATGTCGTGTAATTGTTCTGCATTCTTGTCGTCACTGAAAAATCGGGTGAGACTCTCGAGAAGTAAAGTTGACTTGTTCATTGTACTATTAAGGAATTAAATGTTTAAGCTGTTTGTATGCACTGGCTGTTCCCACACAACTTGAACATTCGAATTTGCCACAGTTTGAGTCTTCAAAACGGGAACCTGGCACTGATGAAACTTGCAGTACCCGTTCGCCTGGGGCTCCTTGAGGCACCGCTTTTTGCTCTTGAGTGACCCCTGACAAAACCGAACCTCCACACTCGAAGTATCGCGGACAAGCTGCTCCATCGGAATATCGTACAACTTTGATATGATTTCAATAGACTTGTTGACTCGGAGAGCAACCCTCCTGTTCACCTCCTCCTCGATGAGCTCAAGAATCTGCTGCTCCATCTTTGTACTTACTAGTATAGGCTACCCTGTTTTTAAGCAGCCTTGAAAAAAAAGTCCTTGATGGTTCGAACCTCGGGCCGGAATATGATTCTCTCCGCGTCCCGCCCCAAGAGCGGCTCAAGCAAGTCGCACACAGGCTTTTTCAGCTGATTTGTGTAATAGTAGTTGTAGTCGATTTTTATCCCGTTGTCCCTGACCCACTCGGGGTCCTCCGCCTTTTCAAACATCTTCCCCTTTCCCTCCACTATGACAAACTGAACTCGATCCCCCTGTTGAGGCTCTGACCCCGGGGCCCGACTGCGAATCTTGTCGCGAACCTCAACATGGGGCATCTTGACTTTATAGCTTGCCGCCAACTGCTTGCTCATCAACAACTTGCTCGTAGGAACTTCCCCTTTCAAAAGCATCTTTGCCGCCTTCTGAGCAAACTCAATAGGAGGCTTCGGGTCGTCACTGTCCAGAATCATCTCAAGCAACCTCTTCAGAGTCTCCCGAACATACGGACAAGAGTCCCGCCGAACCACTTGCAACCCCTTGATATCAATCTTTTTGAAAACAACATTGTCACCCTTCTTCTCATACATCTTCGCGGCGTATCGCTTTTTAGAATAAAGAAAATAAGGGTAATAGACCTTTTCGAGCTCGAGGTCGTTTGGCGCCTTGAAGAGCTTTGTACACTGCTCCGCCGCCTGCTCACCAAGTTCCCAGCTATATTCAATAGCCTCCTGGCCTTTTCGGCCCTGTACATCAAACTCAACCATCACAGAGTCAGTGTCGCCGTACCGCACATTCGCCCCCGGAAAGTTTGCCTCGACATAATTCTTCGTCTCCTCAATCATTTGACGACCGCGCATCGTCACTGTGGAGGCGATTGCAACTAAAGGTAACATGCCTTTAGAAGCCCCGCAAAATCCATATATACTATTCATGGATATTTTATAAGCAAGTTGTTGACCGTTATAAATTGGTTCCATAGGTGTACCTTCTGCTGCCGCCATCAGTTTCTTCGCCTTTTTACGATATGCTTTCAAATCTGAAAGGATAACCGGCAGAAGAGACGGAACCGGAACAATGGTACCATCTTCCGAGCGAGTCGTCTGTGCAAATTTGTACGGTCCAAATGTTTCATACTCTACGCCGGGCAAGTTGTCAAACTGTGGATCCATCACTAGTGTCGAATAGCACAGGTTGTGTGCGCACATAATAGAAGGGTACAGACTGGCGAAATCAAGTGCAGTGATTGGGCTATAGTACGCTCCAGCCTGCGCCTCTAAAACAGTCGCCCCTTGGTACTTATCAGCTGGCAATTCTGGCCCACTTTTCTTAATTGTAGGTATAAGAAAGCCGAGCTGTCTGGCTTTGTACGCCATTTGGCTGAAAACCTTGATTTGTTGTCCGCGTTCACTGAGAAAGGAGAGTGGCACCCAACACGCCTTGGCCATCTCAATTTGATTCTGAATTTGACACAACTTGTCAAGCAGCTTGTGCGGCAAAACTGTATCCTGTAAACAGTAGTCGGCAACCTCACCAAGCCGAGCCGGGTCACCCTCCCGATATCTACTAAAAATCTCCTTTACCGGCATGTCATTCTTCTGGTCGTTTAGAAAATGCTTCGACACATTGTTCAGAGAATAACTCTCAAGTTTGTGATCACGCTTGATATCTTGAAAAAAATCAAAAACATATCGGCCACGCATAGGAACCATCTTTAGAAGATTGTTGCCAAGAGCACTGGATGAAAGATTTTTTGTAACCAATTCAATTGGAGAATTCTTGAACCTCCCCCAAGTTGGCGCGAGACCATTCTTGACTGAGCGAACTTGGAGATATTCCAAATCAAAACCAAAAATGTTCCATCCGGTGATTATGTCTGGATCTATTTCTATGAGATACTTTTCGAATCGTTGTAAAAGTTCTCTTTCAGTTTGGAAGCTCTCGCAGTCCTCTGCTTGTGTTGTTTTTAGGCAGAGGCACTTTCTGGAGAGTGGTTGGTTGGAACCAAATTGGCGGGTCGTCATTCCAATCTGGAAAACCACATCACTATCTACGGAAGGGTTTGGGAATTCCCCGGTTGACGAGTAACACTCAATATCAAATGATGTGATGATGAGTGGAGCAATGTCGTCTCGGTCCACAGGGGTCAACTCTGCGTCCCAGAAGTTTATAGAACAAGATGTCGAAGTATCATATTCTCCACCCGTAATTTGAAACCACCCGGTTGACCGAATACCGGAGATGTGCATAAAACGCAAAATAGGGTCGAGGTTTGACTCGTACACCTTGAGCTGACCAAAGCCTCTGAATGGACCTCGGTCGATAGTCGATGCGCAGATTCGCATCCCCTTGAGTGTAGTAAAGCTCACCTTGACAAACCTCTCAAGAATTTCATTGCGAAATCCCCACAAATCTTTTGCCCGAATTTCATCAATACTTTTAAAGTCGAGAGATTGTGAGAGTACAGTTTTTAAAGCGTTAAAGTCGTGTGATGGTCTAATTTTAATGTAAAAATAAGGATCGAAAGGGACTGTGACACAGACTGACTTGGCCTGGTCGTTCCTTCCGTAGACTCTGATAACAAATTGGTCTTCAAAGTCTTCACCTTCCCAGGCAACCGCCTGTGCCTGCATACAATCTCTGGTTTTAATATCTCTAACTAGAGTATAAATGAGTAAGGTTTACTTTCTCCATGTGGACACCTCATCCACTGCAGCAAACACAGTCATCAAGAGCAATGGGACAGATTCGTTCAACTGCTCTGTTATTCTTGGCAAGGAGCACCGTAAGCTCCGCCGGGCAGCACTCAAGAGCGCGGAGATTCCCCTTGGTTTTTACAATATTCGCGCCCCGTACAACAATCTGACAATCAATGTGGCCGGGACCCTCAATACATACACCTTTAGCCCCGGTAATTACACAGCAACCACCTTTTTAAACACTCTGAACAACACAGTCACCCCCGCCGTGGGGTCCTTTTTCTTAAACACACTGACCAACACAATCCAGTACACATCCGTGGTTGGGGCGTCCAGCATCGTCGGGGACCCAGGAACACTCGGATACTTTATGGGTTTCCAATCGTCACAAGTAGGTGTCATCATTGTCGCAGCAAAATCTTACAACATCGATTTCGACAATTACATCTGTATTTATATTGAGAATTTGAGAAACTCGTGCATGGAGCCTTTTGCTTGTACATTTAAGATTCCAATTACTGTTCAGAAGGGTGGTGTTCAGAACTACTTGTGTGACAGTTACTTTAAGCAGTCGATTGAGATTTTCGATCCAGACTATAGAATAGATAGGTTGAACATCCAGGTGAGGGACCGATTTGGGAATCCACTCAGTAACAACGGTATTGATTGGTCGATGACGCTCGAGCTTGAATCCGATACGTGAGTATTATTTTCGCATCTATTAGTAATATGAGTCGGACGATTGATGGTACATTTACCACCACGTCAAAAAATGCTCCGATACAACAGACCCGTCCCTATGACTTTGGCACGGATGCTATTGAACGGCAGCGAGTTTCACTTGGTCAGTCTTTGATTGACGCAGATTTCGAGTACGGAATTCAGCCAACGAAATGGCAAACACATCAGGAGATTCGCAAGACTCCTAGTTTTTATGAAATTCCTGGAACTGATTTGGTTATTACCGATGTCGTTTCCGATGGGTACGCAGTTTCCAACATTTATGTGGGGACATCATCTGCACTCCCCCCGGTTGGCTCGGTGATTACAGTAAACGGCGTGTCCAACTACCAGCGCACAGCAGATCGCGCCGAGGGCTTTTTCTTAGTCACCGCAAACTATTCAAGCCCGGGAGCATTCCTGTCCCTCCCTTCAAACACATTCACTTACTATTCCAAAGGTGCAATCACACAGGGCCAAATGGTCACCCCATCAACAACAATTCGCAAAGGAAATGTGTTCAACGGAGGAAATTGCAAAATTTCAGTGACCCAAATTTCCCAAAACTCCAACCTGGTCACGGTTTATACTTCAAACACGCACGGGATGATTCCTGGTACCCCTCTGTGTTCAAATAACTGGACCGGGACAGGTGTTGTTGGTGTCAATGGGAATTTCTTTGTGGAATCTGTTCCACAATCCAACTCTTTTATATTTAGTTCTACAATTGCAGCCGCCGGAACCACAAACCCGGCAAGCGGCTCTATTTTTGTTCAGCCATATTCCACTGTGACTCACCGCCCCTTTGATGGGGGTGTCTTACTGACCCCACTCGTTTCTTCACACGGAGCCATGGTGGCTCGTCAATCCAAAAAAGTTTTTAGATACCAGTCTGGAAAGGGTCTGTTGTGGTCTTCGGGTACACTCTTCTGCCCCAATAACGATGTTTCCCGTGTGTATTCTAGCGGGACAACCGTAGGAAGCAATATTACAATTCAAACAGATGTGTACCACGGAGCCCAAGTGGGGGCGACAATCCAGCTTCGAGGTGTAGCCACGACAGGATACAATGGTACATATTTAGTAAATAGTGTGAATGATTCGAAATCTGTGAATGTTGTTGCGCAGACGACACTTGGTTCTGTTCTTCCTAATTTTCTGAATCAGCCTCGTTTTATTATTTCTGGATGGCAGGGAGCTTGTGCTCGCGCCGGTTGTTTCGATGATCAGAATGGTCTGTTTTGGGAGTGGGACGGGCAGACTCTGTGGGCTGTCAAGCGCTCTTGCACATTCCAGCTGGCGGGAACTGTGATAACTGTGCCAAACGGGCAAACTCTGGTTGGAAATACATACACAGACAGTCTTATTAGCACAGTGACCTACGGAACACAGGCAATCACCTTTCCGTCAACTGTCAACACCGGAGATGTGTCGACGCAAGTGACAGTCAGCTCAACCGCAGGTCTCTACAAGGCGATGCATGTGATATCAGGGTTTTATCCCGGATACATCGATACAGCTTATATCGTATCTGTTGATTCTTCTACTGCTTTTACTATAGGGTTTGCACCCATGTCAGTTTCAATTCCTTTTGGAAACAAAACTGGAAATGTAACATTTGTCTTGCCTACAACTCGTTTCCAAGATCAACTCCGGGTTGGTGACAAGTTTATCCTTCGTGGCATGACACACACAGTGACAGCCATTCTTTCACAGGGTGTTCTGAATTTTAATCCACCATACAGAGGCCTCGTTGCGCCCACCGTGCCAGTCAAGGCGGTCCGAGTGATTGATACCAGAACAAATCAGACAAATTTCAACAGAGATACACTCGACGGGCTCGGGGCGTCTGGATACAAGGTTGACATCACAAAGATGCAAATGATTGGTCTCCAGTACACCTGGTACGGAGCTGGATTTGTGGACTTTATGATGAGAGGGTCGGATGGTAACTGGGTGTACGCACACAGAATTCGTAATAACAATGTGAATGATGAGGCGTACATGAGAACTGGTAATCTGCCAGTCAGATACGAGCTCATCAATGAAATGAATGCAGCTGTATCCACACTAAACGGTCAAATTACAACAACAACTTCAAACATCTTGTTGAACGATGATACAACTTATTGGCCGCCATTCGGAACTGTACTCATCGATTCAGAACTGTTGAGTTATTCATCAAAAGCATCCTTTGCACTCAACGGAATTACAAGATCTGTAGGATTCAATTATGTTATAAACGATGTTCCTCGAACATTTACAGCATCCGTTGCAACCAGCCACGCGACAGGGTCAACCGTCTTGCTTACAAGCATCACAACAACACCCAGCTTGACACATTGGGGCTCAGCCTTCCTTATGGATGGGTCTTTTGATCAAGATCGCGGGTACTACTTCAATTATGCAAACATTTACTCATCAAACATTACAACAACTCAGAGTGCTGTACCTCTGTTTATGTTGCGTCTTGCACCATCTGTGAGCAACGGTATTATTGGGAACATGGGCGACCGTGACCTTTTGAATCGTGCGCAGCTTTTGCTCCAAAAGATGGAGGTGACTGCAAATCAGACAATTAATGTGACTGGTATTTTGAACCCTCAAGGGTTTTCGGGTATTAATTGGACAGCTGTGAATTCAATTGCCAACCAAGGTCAACCAAGTTTCTGTCAGGTCAGCAACAACTTTACATATCAGGGAACTTACACAGGAGGCGAGCGTATCCTTTCAACAATTTCAGCCGCTGGAGCAACCAACGTGATTGATTTGTCTGCACTCAAGGAGTTGACCGGAGGAGTCATCGGGGGTCCCAACTTCTTCCCCGACGGACCAGACACAATTGTAATTTATGTTCAAAATGCAGGGTCCTCAAATGTGACAAATACAATTGTGAACCTTTTCTGGGCAGAGGCACAGGCTTGATCCCCAAGTTTCGTATAAACTTAAAGTCGCGAAGCAGTAAATAAGTAAATGAAATTAAATTACAAGGGGAGGTGTCACATATGTAGATGCCCCCTTGACCCACATGTCATTGTCGATTCAATGTTTGAATATCTCCAAGTGCTTGCTTGGTCATCAGTAACAAATGTAAATGTATCGGCAAATGACAGATGGCTAAAAATTTTAGGCCCAGCGAAAACAGTCCGTATGTGCGAAGGGTGTTATTTTACACAGCCAAAGATTTCGCCGAAGGATCTTATTTTGAGAGAAACCACTGGGGCAAAACTCGTAAACAATAGTCCTCCGAGGAAAACTTGGAACGACGCAGAAATGATAGATTGGTTCAAGCGTATACCACAGTGCCCAATTGCGTGGGGGGATATACCTCAAAAGGACCGCAGGTATCCATTTTTTGGATTTATTATACTTCTGTCGAATCCGCGGGACTTTCGGTAACCTCGGCGGGGGTGTAATTCTCCAGAATCAACTGGGCGATGCGGTAACCAGGGCGGATGATGAAAGCCTGGCGTTGGTCAGTGTTCTGAACAACCACCTTGACCTCATCCTTATAGTCGGGGTCAATCACATCTGCCAGAATGTTCAGACCGTGCTTCACGGCCAGTCCAGCGCGAGATGCAATGCGACCATAGGTTCCGGATGGGAGCTTGACTGAAATACCTGTTGATACAACAACTCGGTGGCCGGGCAGAATAACATAGTTGTCAGCTGAATACAGGTCAACCCCGGCGGAACCAGGAGTACTGCGCGACGGAATAACCGCATGAGGAACGAGCTTGCTGACATTGAGGGCCATTGTAACATACTTACTACGGACTTCTTTATTTATACATAAAAAAAACAAACTTTTACTTAGTATGGCACTCTCTAAGAATCTCATCCTTGACATAGACGGTGTACTCATCCGCAACAAGTCTCTTTTGAACCATGTCAAAGACAACTGTGTGAAATATGTCAAATCACACTTTCCTTGTTGTAAAGACCCAGAACAAACAAATGACGCACTGTATTTGACGGCGGGACACACGGGGGCGGGCCTGTCCAAGGTGTTCAATATCGACACTTCAGACTTTAACAGAAGGGTATACGATAAATACCTCATCGAACACCTACACGAGGTTATTTACACAGATGAATTCCAAAGTGATGCAAAGAAAATATACGATTTGACATACAAAGGGTGGGAACTTTCTCTTTTTACAAATGCACCATATGAATGGGCTCATCCGGTTGGGTTGGCACTTGGAGACGTTGTGAACATCAATTGTCCAGGAGAATACAAACCGAAAAAAGCAGCCTATGATGTATTCAAAAAACAGCAGTTTAAGGTTTTTGTCGACGACTCGCTCAAAAATTTGGCAACTGTGCGTTGGACAAAAAACTGGTCACCGGTATTCTATAATGAAACAAATCAAGTGGAAGATTGGTGCCACTCAGTTTACAGTATAGACGACATCTGCAAATATATAGACAAAATTGACAAGAATTTTTATGATTCTATTAATTAAAATATGGATGATGTCGAATATCAGTTGACCCCGTCCCCAAAACCACCCCAAAGTATTTTACCAATTGTGTCAGTGTGTCTAGGAGTGTTTGCCCTCGGATTCCAAGTGTTTGTGTTGTTCCCTTGGCACTTACAATTGTCATCTGAATTTAAGAGTCTTCAGGAAAGTTGTTTAAAATAAAGAATACAACACTTCTTAAATTACAATGGATGTTTTCGTGGATTTCGTAAACACTATGTTGATTGGTACTCTGCTGGGGGCTTTTTATTTTGTGGTTCGCGATGTTGATAGAATTCAGGAGCGTCTGACTATTCTCGAGGATGACTCTGTTGTCTTCAATCAGTACGACGACGATGATGACGAGGAGGAAGAGGAGGAGCAAGAGCAGGAGGAGACTCCCGCAGACTCTAAGAAACAGGAGTAACTTCAATCCCAAAATACTTTCGAATCTCTACGGGCGACTTGCCCTTGAGTCCATCGGCAACAACCTTGGCACCATAGTCAAGCAACTCCTCATAATTCAAATAGTCACACGCCACCATGAGTTCCAGCATATTATCTGTACTCGACAACCTGCCCGTCGAGTGAAACTCTATAATCCTCCTCATCGTCTCTGAATTCACATTTGGAATTGGAAAAAGTCCAGACTCCCCACATTCTTCAAGACACTGGGACATGGTCTTACACTCCTCTACCAACTTTGATTCCAAATTCAAACAAACACCGTCACACATGATGGCCAGAACCATTTCGTCTTGTGTGTGAAGGTCGTACTGTCTTTAAAGGGGTGGCCCACTGTAAAGGTATGATGGTGGACCTCGAAAAGCTGAAGCGCGAGGGGAAACTCGTAGATATTGGGGAAAACCGGTGGAGACTCTTGGCGATGGGCCCAACACAACAAGACCACCATCTTGTCGAAATTCAAAAGGGTACATGGAGACAAATCCACAAGACAGACGTGACTTTTAACATTAAAATCGTATGTGAAAAGTTAGAACAGATTTATAATTGTGTTTGGAAAATTAAATAGTTTGTTCAATCTTGAGTAGTTTCTTTGTCTTGCGGAGTTGCTTTGTCAGCTCGTCAATTCGAACCGCTGAATTCTCCATATCGAGCTCGATTTTGATTGGTTGCATCTGCAACTGCAATTCATCGCGTCGAAGTTTGGGTTTCTTGTTTGGTGGCTTGTACTCCTTGAAAGCCTTTTTGTACATGTTATAATTTTCATTTTCGGTTTTCAAGGATTTGGTGAGGGTCTCGATGTCATTTTTGTATGACTCGATGAAATCCTTGCTGAGTTCCTGTTTCTCCTCTGCAGAGAGCCTTTCGTACGAATAGACGACACTTGGAAGATGCTCATCACAAGCCGCGGCGAGTGCGCTTGCCGTCCCCGGACACTCATCGCGAATCATATCAAGCTCGGAGTGGAGTTCACGCTCGAAATAGTCAAGAATGTACTGGCACGCCGAGGGCTTTTCGGGCATATCCTCTTTGGATGCCCGCCACTTGCACCCGTCCATACAATAAAGTACATTGTTGCCGTCGAGCCCAAAGCAAATGCCCCACCCCATCTACACAAACAGATGGTCAGCTCCTTATTTAGATGTACTCCTTGAGGGAGCTTTTGAACGCACCTTTCTCGTGTTTTTCGAATTTACTGAATTATTATTACTATTGTTTCTTCTGACAGAAGGGGATTTGCTTTTATTTTTGTTTTTGGAAGTTTTGGAAGACCCGACACTTTCCGCGGGGGGAATCATCCACCACATGTCAAGCACATTTAATCGACCCGCCATACTACTGGTACATAAAAAAATGAAAACACTACAATGTATGTCAAACTACACCACCTTTGTCGACTCGCTCCACCCAACATCCCAATCAATTCTTGGGGGAACAATATTCTGTTCCATTTTTAGTATCTTTTCTATAATTTTGCTGGGTGACATGCATTATCAAATTCGGAGGGTGGCGAAGGTACTTGAAGACGAGGGCCGATACATCAACTAGGATGGAGGTTATACTCGACCGTATAGCATCTTGGGCTCCTCACAGACAAGTGTTCAACTTGTTCTACTCTCTACACGAAGAGGATGATACACGATATCACATAGGAACCTTTAGCACATTTGAAATGGCGGTAGAGTGTGGTCGTCAGAGATATGCACATTATCCAAGCATATGTGTGACGGCCTCTTTTCTCGATGACCCGGGAGTCTTTGAAGTCGTCTGGAAATCAACCATCTAATAAAACTTCAAATGATTAAAATACTTGTTTCCCTTGGAATCTTGAAAGATTAATTGTCCCTTGTTGTTCAAATACAACTTGAACCGTCCGTTCCGTGTCTTCCGTCCTGAATTTTTCAAAGGCATTTATATTATAAATTAGAAATATTTTGGAGGGGGGCGGCTTAGAGATGAGTGCGCCTTGAGTACCAATGGAGACGATCGCTGCCGAGCTCAACAAGAATGGGTTTGCAAGGAATAGCCCGTTTCGGACCCTAAATTATGTCTACTCAAACACCCTCCAGGATGCGCAGTACTCGAGTGAGGCGCACGCAGCTGCCCAGGCCCTTGAGAAATATGTGGAAAAGTATGGATCATTCACTATTGAGAAGATATATCAAATTTCTCAATTTTTGAAGGAGAGGAGGGTTTGTGACGGGGGGACTCTGGATTTTTATGCCAAGTGGGAAAAGTTTATTTTGGAGCACACGTGTGTTCAAGTAGGTCCAGATTCTTCATTGGAGGATTTGGTAAAGATTGGTCAATTTATTGAAGTCAAGTATCAAGGCTCTGCTTCCTGAAACCAATATGCTTCGAGCCCACACCTCTTCGGGTCGTTCCGAACCGCCTTGGCGTAATCATAGAAAACCTTGGACTTTGATTTTGCAACGATTGAACGGACACAAGTTTTCTCCTTTGAGTTGTAGTGAATACACTTTTTACAGAGTCCAGGGGTTGCAAGAAGGTTCAGAGTTGTCATTGTAGTTTAGCAACTCTTTTTTTCTTTAAAGGAGAGTAGTACACGATGAAAAATATCGTTGAACGTGTCGCCCTCTACGCAGACATAGACACCCGGAGAGCTCTCGGTGTCTACAGGAAACTCCCCAAGGTTTCAATCGAAAGGGGCCCGACTGTAATCTGGAGGTACTGGCCTGAACATAAAAAGGCTATCTTTTTCACAGCAGAACCATTAAACTATGAATTCGAAGTTCACGAAGGACTCGTCTTTGACGGAGAATATTGGACATATACTGAAAACTCATGTGTACGATCAACAACAAAAAACAAATATGGAAGATATTATCACTTTGAATATAAACCAAAATCTATTTTTTTTCGTTTTGGATTTGGGATTAATCCTGAATTTATAGATAAAAATTAGAAGAGTATAAAAAACATATGAAACCTTATTTAAAGGCGGGGGGTATTATAGTTGGTGCCCATCTGGTGCGTTGGGTCTGTGAGCACATATATTATACACAATGCACAGGTTTGCTAAACTCTGTCTTTGCATGGGGTTCTCCTATGTGCAGGGGTTTACGGTGGGTCACCGACACCTCCACAGACAGGATATTTAAATCTGTCCAAGGACTTGTGGCTATTTTCGTCTAGTTGGCATTCCTACGACGACGCACCAAATCCAACAAATGTCTGCGAAGAACTAAAATTCTCTTTGTAATGTTTGTATTTTTTTTATTATTTGCATTTATTTGAGCTAAAAGTCTTTCTTGTTCGAGTCGGTGCATTTGGAATGTGATTGAATTTATTTGTGCATTGAGTACAAATTTGTGTGAAGTTTTTGAGAGTCCCATAGTTATTATCTTGCAAGATAATAGATGGACTGTTCTATGGCCAAGAGGGTGTATCACCTAGAGACGAAGAATGGCCGGGGTCACTACCAGGTCCTCGGATCAAACAACAAGTCCCGGAACCTGCGTCTCAGACCAGTAGTTCCCCTGTACCCCAAGAGAGGCATCATCAAGGTGGATGAGGGCAAACAGAGCGCCATCTTCCTCGCATCATCACAAAGAAACGCAAAGAAACAATTTATTATAAAGGTGTCCGCCTTTAACAGTAAACTCTCTCCACGCCTTCAACCCTCAGTCATCGAGTACAAAGTCATACAGAAATTAGACAAGGTGGTCCCTGGTCGAGTCCCAAAACCAATCAGGTTTTTCACCTGTAGAAACTTTGTCCCAGAATTCATTTGGAACAACAAAAATTCAGGAGTCAACTATTCCAGACAATTCATAACATGCATCGAATACATAGAAAATGGAACCTTCCGAGACTATCTGAAGAGAATGGCATCATCCCCCCGCAGACGACTAAACGACAACATCATGATGTCCTTCATAAAACAAGTCCTCGAGACGCTCCAAAAGATTCACTCCAAGTACCCCAAGTTTACCCACGGGGACTTGCACCTCGGGAACCTCTTCGTCCGACCAACAAAACCCATCCCACAACTCGTCCTCGGAGACTTTGGATGGTCCAAAATTACAAAGGAAATTACAAACCCTGAAATCAAGTCGGGCAATTTCAAAAAGGAATATGGAATTGGATTGAACATGTCCCCAATGTATGATGCCCACCTCTTTATGATGCAACTCCGCAAATGGGTATTTGAAAATGCATACTGCTCAACCGACGGGTTTCCCACCACAAAAAGATTTCTAAATATCGCTGTGCCAATTGGATTTCGGAAAGAAAATGACAAATATGTAATCAATAATAGATTGAAATATGGTGTAAAATATCCTTGTACATTAAAGTCACTTCTCTCAAATAATTTATTTCATTCGACTCGTGTTTTGCATGGTCGTCATGGTGTTGTACGCCGCAAGGTTCACAGGGATACACAGTCAAATGCTGCATTTCTTCGGG
>Ga0164297_10002257_pt1 | contig 19265 bp, 3 predicted proteins | sample GEODES058metaG_FD_113539 | JGI IMG/M metagenome (GOLD analysis project Ga0164297, IMG submission 113539) | Dystrophic lake water microbial communities from Trout Bog Lake, Wisconsin, USA - GEODES058 metaG | ecosystem: Environmental > Aquatic > Freshwater > Lake | place: USA: Trout Bog Lake... | reverse complement strand
CCAAATGCCATTTCACTAATCCAACCTTGTTGACTGTTACTAATGCTTTGTGCAAGAGCAAGTGAGAAATTTTCATAGTGGATAGCATTGCGCTTGTTTACAAAAACTTCTCCACTATTAGGGTCAAATATTTTAATATGACCACTTACTACAATTCCACCTGTTTCATTAGGACGACTCATCTTTTCACTTCCGTTTTCATTGTTGTTAGTATTTATTGGTTTAATTATCTCTGGTTTTTTCATTACTGTGCCCTAATAAATTGCGCATAATTAGTATTACTTGTTTGTAAACTTTGACCTAATGTAGTAAACAATGTGCCTTTACGAATAGCCGTATTAGCAGCTACATAAACATTGTTAGTTCCATTAGATATATATGTGGCAACTGGTGTTATTGTATAAGTTTCTCTACTGCCTGGTATTTCTAATGAACTACTGCCATCGCTAACAAGAGTTCCTGATTGTTGCAGAGCAGGAGTTCCTGTTCCGCTTACACCACGGCGCAACTGACCTAAACGATTGTTTGCTAAATCAATAACACCGTATGCAACACGTTCACCGTTAATAAACACGATACCAGCATTATTTGTATTCAACTGTGGACTTTGTAGAACACTTGCATCTTCTACATAAATCCAGTCATCAGTAGGTGATACATTAGCAGCCAACACAGTTTGATTACGATGGACGCCATAATAACGAGTATTATCACGCATATCCTTGAATATACGGAATTGTACAGGATATTCACGAACAGGCTGACCAAATATTCTAACAGTGATAATGCTGTTAGCACTAAGGCTAATAGTATTACTGATTAACAATGTTGTTGGTGTTGCAAGAATAAAATCACGATATGGTAACAATACTTGACCACCAGTCGTGCCATATTGCTTTAATGTAACATAAATTTCATTAATGTTTGTTACAGAATTTGGCAATGTATAATAAACTGCACCGATAAAGCTGCTTAATTCGTTATCAAGACCGCTTGTATCAAAACCATTACTATCCAAGCCATTATCAATAACACTTATATTGCTTGTGCTACCACTGAACAATTTAGTATACTGATTATTTGAGTTGTGATTGCCTTGTGTAAGCACAGTAAGTGTGCTATTTGGAGCAATTTGAACTGAAGGACGAATTGTAAGTTGTGTTCCATTGTAGATTTTAAAATCACTCTGGCTACTATCACTTATAACAATATTACTTCCAGAAAGAGGCGCAACCGCAAACGTTATAACTGGCATTGCCATGTTTGTTGGATCGTGATAAATGGTATAATCAATATTTCTAACCATAACATTTCCATTGACCACAACAATAGTTTCAGCATCTGTTATATTTGCAATTGTTTCTACCCAAGTATTAGTCATACTAAAGCTAGTTGTAACACCATCTCCAATATAATAGCTTTGTTGTGGTGGCAACAGATCACTGCCATTTAGTCGAACAATTGCATAACTGCTAATTGGTTCATTGTAAATTTCTGGATTTGCAAGATTAAAGTTGTAACCAGTTGGGTAACTTGCAACTGGAATAGAGAATGATTGTTCATACCATTCACTATAAGCACGAGTTCCAACAGCAACATTGAACAAGTGAATTTGAACAAATGAATTTGCTGCAGGAGCAACAGTAAATCTTACAGCTAAAACAGTGTTGCCGTTTTCTAACTTATTGACCAAACTCCAGTTAGTAACAGCACTTCCATTAACTTTAACATATGCTTGTCCAACAGTTGATGTTGTAAAGTCAGGTATATCAAAGTCAGTTTGAACACCATCTGCATAAAAATCTTGGTCATATAACGGATTAACACCATTGGCACCAATCATCATAATATAAAGATAAGCACCACTTTGTGGAACATAGTTAATAGTGATTGTTTTTGCTTGATAATTTACAGTGTAATTTACATTTTCAGCCAGTGGACCAATTGTTGAGTCAACGATATAGAATTTTTCAATTCCACCGATTGGATACTCAACGCCTGTTTTATTTGGGTCAAAGCTAAATGTTTGAGAAACAGTATAATTTACAGCAATTATCTTAATATCTGGACCGCCGTTAGTGATTGGTTGTGTAACAACACGAATATCTAACGTGTCAAGAACTTGACCAGGCACAAACTCTTCTGGCGCATGGCTACTGTATACATCATAGAAGGCACCGCCAACAATATTAATATCTTGTGGACGAAGACCTAATCCAGTATCAGTGAAGAAACTTTGAATATAAGTGTCTTCGGCTTGTGGACCATATGTATCAGCAACGTTTTCTGCGTTAAATGTTTCGTAATCATATGCAATGTAATCATAGTTGTTTACATCGTAGCCAGGAATTTGATTAAAATCTGGTCCAATAACCTGATTAGCATCATATTTGATTCCTGTCATTACTTGTGCAAGATCACGACCAGCCATGCCACTTAATGGGCTATAATATGCCCAAACACGGTCACATGCATTATCAAGCCATAAACCATTATAAGAAGTTAAATTAGTAGTATCAAATGTCAAGGAACTGGTAAACGTAACAGTTGCTACATAGCTTATGTTTTGATAGATTACAATATCATTCACTGAATACTCGGTAAGTGGATACCAAACTTTTACAACAAGTGTGACAAACTTAGTTGCATCAAATGTGGTTCCGCTAGTGTGAGCAGTAGTTACACGATATGGTTGAGCATTATAAACTACTACAGTGTTTACTGTATACGCAGTATTTGCCGCCCAATCTTTTACATTATTAAAGTATGTATAACGATCATATTTGATATATGTGTTAAAGTTACGAACTAAACCACCACCTATAATAGCAATAGCAGATGCTCCCGTGCCAACACCATGAATGAGCACGTTTGCATATGTATAGCCAACACCTGCATTAGTAATTGTTATAGTATATACTGTTCCATTTACAATGTAAGCAGTTGCTTCTGCACCAGTTCCATCGCCAACGATAGTGACAGTAGTTGTTCCATCATATCCTGTGCCGCCATGTACCATGTCAATACGTTCTACACTATAGGTATGATTCTGTATCCAAGGTTGATAGACAGCTTGTTCAGTGAGTGCAGTTGTATCAAGACTGTTGCCAAGTTGTGGACTGCGATATTTGCTAATAGTGCTATTTTTATATGGTTGCAAATCAAAATCAGTAGTAGATGCATAAGCATAATCAATAGCATTATTGTTATCATACGTTGCAATATATTGCTTTAGTTTAGTATGATATGGTTTAACTTCTGCAAAGAAATTAGTAACAGTTGATTCTGGTTGTGGCAGATAAACTGGCAACTGGTCAAGACCACGAACACGATGATAGATATCAACAAATGATGTCTTCATCATCCAATCTGTTTGTTGATGTTGTGTTGCGATAGTATCAATCATTAGTTTGATTGCAGCTTTAAAGCTTGAACGATAATCACTTATCAGTAAATCATTTTGAATTACATTAAAGATATAATTAAATTCTAGATTACTGTCAGCATCAAATCCAACATCTTCAAAACTACTAGTTTGGAATCCTTGGTGTGCTGCAGTTAAATTATAAAGATTTTCATTAAATTGAATTGTAGCATTTTGTTGTGCAAGCAATTCTAAATTATTGCTGTTGACTAATACTAGTTTCCAACCGCCGCTTGAACTATTAGTAACATAAACAGTATCATTAACATTAAGTTTTAAATTGGCAATATCATTATCAGTTGCAACAGTATATGTTGGCAACAGATTTGGATTATAATTAGTGCTATACCAATCTACATATGACCAATAGCTGTTTACATTGTATGTTTGAACACGTACAATTTCCCAAGTTCTAGTGTCAGGATAAACCAAATTAAGTTGATATAGGCTCCAACCATTAGTGTAATTGTTGCTGTCATTAACAACAAGCACACGGTCGCCTTGCTTATAAACTTCTTTATACAGATAACCAAGTTCAGTTATGTTAGCAACTTTTGTTTTATATTGTGTTACATCTGGTAGTGGTTCAAAGTGATTTAATGCAATAATTGCCGCTGGTCTTGTTAAAACCATTGGATATGTCAAGCAAACTTGATTTATATTCTCAATGAACAATTGACGACCTGTATATTGTTCTTTAAACAAGCTTTGGCGAGGAACAACACTCATGCCATATTTTTGTCCAATAGGTAATTTTGGATCAGGTATAATTCTGCCGCTTGTGTCCTGTCCAGTTAAACTATCATTTAACTTTACAAGGAATTCACTTGCAACACCTAAATCTGTACCATCATCAAATAGCGTCCACTCGCTATGGATAAGTTGTGGTTTTAATTCACTCTTATATTCAATAGCAAGATTCGTATCAAAGCTTATTAAGTTTGCAGCCCCAAATATAGCGATAGAACTTGGACCGATAACAGCAGCAAATGGTTCACTGCTTGCACGAGGAGAACTTAAATATCCTTGAATTTCAAGAGCACTTGGACGATTGTTATTAGTTAAAGTACTATTTTTAACCCAGAAATAATATTTTGTAACAGCTTGTCCAGTTCCACTATCAATTTCAACTGTACTTGTATAAACATCGTTGATAGTATAAAGTGGTGTATTATTTGCACTTTTTCCAACAAATTGACTTGGAGGCACATTACTTTCTACCCATTCATACACATTGATAACGCTTGCTGGAAACGCTAGACCCCAATAGTTGAATCTATCTAATACGCTGCCTTGAGAATTGTCATAGTACTTGATACTGTTTGTATCCCACCACAACTTACCAACTTTTTCTTTGCCCCATGCATTTTTACGGTCATAGTTAAAGCTGATAGTAACTGGCACTGTATTATATACAGCAGGATCATAATTTATAGTATAATCAATATAGGTTTCGCTTTGGTTTGGCAATAATCCATTTATTAAATCATATACAGGAAGTTCTGCAATTAAAGTTGCAGTTGTACTATTGTAGATATAAACACGATCAATCTTGCGACTATCATAATCAACGCCGCCACTGCGGATTGTTTGCCACACTGGTTCAGCATTTTTATTATAATAAACATACATTGCACCAGTTGCATTATTCAGTATATTAGCGTGAGGCGCACCAACAATAATATAGTTGCTGCTTACATCAACACCACTGCCATAACGATCAAAACTCTTAGCAAACTGGTCATTAAGCAAGGTTGCATAAGCAAAGCTGCCATAGCTTGTGTAGTTTTCATCATGCAATGCTTGATATTCATACACATGAGCAGCACCACTGCGATATACAGTATCAACGAATCTTGAACTATTAGTATCGAATGTAGTTTTTGTCAAGTCAAACGTTGTGGTTATTTTAGTATTGCTTAAAGTACTACCAACTACCAAACTATTACTATCTGGACTTATGCTTAATATTTCACCAAAATTTGCAGTGTCTTGTGCAATCGGATTACTTAAACGTTGAACTGTTTGCCATTGAGCAATACCCATAGTGCTCAATGGATCACCAACTTCATTGCGTAAACGAAGTTTTACGGCACTTGTCATATCACTTGTAGAAATTGAGATTGCATTATTTGCAAGAACAGTTGCAGTAATATATGGAATTTTAGCATTGTTAATATCAGTGACAGTTTGAGCAACCGTTCCGCCAGTAAATTTAACAAGATAATCATTAATACGAATAGCATTATTTGCTGTCATATTAAAGTTTGAAATATTACCAATAGCAGTTCCATACTTTTGTGGAATATCAGCAAGATAAAATACTACACCGTTTTGGCTACTTGTCAAGCCATAACCAGTTGCAGATGAGAAAGCACTGCTACCATCATAAGATATCTTAACGGCTGTTCCATAACTACTGTTAATTTGTCCAATATCAGTTGTAGCAATTTTTGTGTTTATAAACTGATTTGTTTCAACACGAACGATGCTACCGCTTTGTGGTGCACTGTTCAATGTAACTTGATTAGTTGAATAGTTAAATGTTGAAGTAGTAGTAATATCAACTCCATCAACTGTAATAGTTGGATTAGTAATTAAAGTAGGCGTTGTAATAGTTGATGAGCCAACAAAAGCATTGCTTAATTGGAATGTAGATACTGAACCGTTTGCAATAAATTCTTCTGCTGTGCGATCAAATATATAAGTTTTACCAGCGTTACTATAAGTTGTAGTTCCAAACGTTACTGAACTATTTGCAGCACCAATAACAACAACACTGCCATCATAATTTGTGCTGACACTTGTTCCAAATCCACTTGCTTGTGGATCGTCAGTAATAATGCGATTTGTTTCAACATAATGACTTTCATAGCTTATATAAATTGCAGCACCGCTTGCTGGCGCAACATCAAATGTAATAACACTTTGACCAGGTGTTTTAATATAATCTAAGTTTGGTACTTGCAATATGCCATTAACATAAACTTTAATATCTAATGCGCTTGCACTTGAAGGTGTATTAGGCGGATAAGAAAAACTTGTAGTGAAGCCATCACCAATACGATTTGTGCTAAGCGTTGAAATATTTGCATACTTGTAAACATAAACACTGTTAGTTACTGGTTCGCCAACATAAAGCCAATTTCCATCACCGCTTGCACTTACACTATATCCAAAATTGCTTGTTGGTTGAACATTAGGGTAAATTGCAATCTTTTCGCTAGCACTTAAACTTACAGCATTATTTACTGTTATGTAATTATAAGATGGTCCAACAATCAGATTTGAAATAACTGTTCCATTTGCAAGATTTGTGCCAATGATTGGAGAACCATTTGCTGCACCAGCAAGACTTTGCGCACCACTTATAATAAAATAGTTATTTCCTGTCGTGGCAACGCTTGTAATACCGCTTTCAAGTATGCTTGTGTTAGTTTGAACAATTGTTAGCAAGTTTCCACTTGGAACCGTAACATTGCTGCTAAGAGTAAGAACTTTATATCCAGTAATATTACTAATATTTGTGATATAAGTGCCAAGCGGAATACCATTACCCAATACAGGCATGCTATTTGCCAAAATTCCAGTAATAGATTGACCAGTATTACCAATATAAACATTAGCATTGCTGCTTGTTATATTTGCATATAGTGTTGTAAAGATATTAGCATTTGATTGCAATATTGTTGCAGTATCATAGATATTGACACTGTTATAATTATTGACAATGATAGTGTTTGTAAGTGCTTTTGTAGTAAGACCAGTGATTTTTGTTCCACTTGGAATGCCTGCTCCGCCTACACCCATGCCAATAGCAAAATTGCTTAAGCTATAGCTTGTTTGACCAGCAATATTAGCTGTGCTATCAAAATTGTATACAGTTGTTAGTAGTATATTATTATTTGATTGCGTGATGCCAGCACTAATTGCATAAAGATTATCATAGTGCATGACTTGCGTTAAATTAACTTGTTGACTGTTAACATTAGCAGCATATACCACGCCTTTCTGTGCAGAAGGAGCAGTTATAAATGCAATATCTTTTGAATTAATATCAACATTGCTACCAAAACCTCTGATACGACTGTCTGGTGTTAGCACACCAAATTCTTGCCAAGTATTATCTTGTGACTTTCCATAAACAAACGCACTACCAGTGGTATTCTTTTGATTTGCACCAACAATCGCAAACCCTTGTGTATGATTAATTTTTACGCTACTACCAAAATTATCGGTCGGAGAAGTAAAAATAGGACTTTTTGTTTGTGAGTATGCCCAATTATTTGTATTTTGAATTACATTGTAGCCATCAGGACCGTTGTCAATATAAACAATTTCATTAGTTGCCCAACCACGAGCAGGTGTGAAGCTAGAGAAATCATTGCCTGTTGCATAACGAACATTTATTAACTTATACAGTTGACCAGATAAATTTCCATTACCAACGGTAATATTATTATTAATCTTAACATTAAATGTATTATTGCCCACACTTGATACACGATAGAATCCACTCATATCAACAACAGCAGTGTTGCTTGTGGCACTTAAAATTCTACCATTTTTAATCATTACATAATCATATTGTGACAAGTAATGCGGTGCACTAGTAGTAAACTGCAATTCAGTTGGACTAATTTGAGTTACGTTGGTTACACTTAAATTATTAGTTTGACTTAAACGATATACGCCCCATTGGTTGCTGCTATCTGCTGCAATCCAAATTTTGCTGCCTTCGCCAAGTATAGTATTAAGTGAACTAATATTATAAATTTTAGAAATATCAAATACTGTTGCACTAACATCGTTAGTGTTAACTGGACCAGCACTTGAAATAATTGGTGAATGCGGTTCACTTAAGCTGAATATATCTGTTGTATAGTTGCGTGGCTTATAAAGCAAATCACTTGGTCTTACGCTGTTATATGCATCACTGCGAGCATCAGTTTCATTAATCAATTGGAATATATATTGATTATTGATTGACATTGCGTTACCAATGTTAAATTCTAGCTTATCATTCTTGTTTGTTCCGCCGTAACTATCAAGTTTGATTGCCCATTGTTCATTAAGTTTAATGTCACTGTCAATACGTGGTTGATAGTTGCGCAGATACGCATTAATAACAGCTTGCGTTCCTTTCTGTGCAATCATACCGAGATAGAACTTATATTGAGTTGTTGTATCTAAACCAAGGTCAGTAAAATATTGACGAGGGCTAAATCCAGTTTCGCTCTTGCTTAACGCATCTGCTGCACTGTTAAGATCAGTTGCATCTGGGTCATGGAAGTTTATAAATTGCGCAGCACCCGATGCCATATTTGGAATAAGGTCTTTAGATAGCAAGCTACCATTGATTACATACCAATCGCTGCTCTTAAATGACGCTGAACCAGGTATAAAGTTTGAAGCAGCATAATATTGAGTTTTGAATAGAACAATATCACCAGTATAATAATCAGTGTAAGGTGCCCATTCTAGAATGTTACTTACATTAACAAAGAAACCTGGCGCATAAAGTGAACCATTCCAGTCTTGTGTTTTGCTGCCATCAATGCGCAGACGGAACTGACGACTACCAGTTTGCTCATCATAAAGAATATCATTAAACACTGTTGTGTTATCAAATACAAGTGTATGCTCATACTGAACAATAGCAATATCTAATAGATGAATACCTTTTTGTGCATTTTTGAGTGTAATGCTAAAATTATTATCATCACGATATACACGATAATCACGACCAGTTAATGTAACATTGTCGCTATCTATAACTTTAGTATAGTTATTGGTATTTGTAATAGTATCAACCATACCATATGAACTGGTAAAATTAATATTGGTTCCAGTTGGAGTAACACTTATAACTGTATTAGTGCCCCAACTTTGCTGCTCCCAGAATAAAAATTCTTTAGCTGCAAGTGTCCAATCTTGCTTGGTAGTATTATCACTTAAAAATTCTTGGAATGAGAATCCTTGTGATTCAAGATAACGACCATAACTTACAAAGAAGTCAACGACCTGTTGTGTGGTATTAAAAATACTGCCATAAGGATAGCTAACAACGCCTGGCGCTGCATCCATATAAATGATAGCCGAATCGTTACCAACTGTAATGCCATAATTGTTAGCACTTACCATGCTTGGAATAGTTAAGAAATATGGACGTTCTTTATCAAATCCAGTTATTTGGAAACCATCCGTAGTTTTTTGAACTACAACTGCACTGTAAATTGCACGAGCAACAGGTGCGCTTTTTGTCACCTTAACACGATAGTTTTCTTGTGGAATAATAACGCTACTGTTTGTGCTTTGTGGGCTAACTTGGTCAGCAACAACAGTAAGATAACTCTTATCTGTATATGAACCCATCTTATACACAAGATTAAATGTGCTATTGTTAACAACATTAAGCCAATTTTCTGTTACATCAAGGTTATTGCTTACAAGATAATCTTGTAGCCATACGTTATAACCTGGAATATAGTTTGTTGCAGATGTTACACTAAAATCAAATACACGATTATTAGTAGTTGAATTAATATATTGGTCAAGTGAAACATTATAAGCCAAGTCACGAGTATTGTACTTGAGAGCAGCCCACTCTGCTGGTCGAGCAAGGAACCATGCAATCATAACAGCAAAAGGATAATCACTGCTACGACGCCATGCAGTTTCTGCTGGACTTTGGTCACCAACTGCCCAATTTTGTGTTGCAAGATTTGCATCATAACGAGTAATAATACTTAAATTAGGCGCAAGCAAATTGCCATGTTCGTCAACTGGTATAATTTGACTTAAACCAGGACGGCTATAACGAGAGTCAATATAAGATGTATTAGGATTTCCGCCATAGATAAATCCTAATTCTAAATCTCCCCAAAGAACTGTATTTGCGCTTGTATATGGTGCTGGTCCATAACGATTTTCCCACCAAGATGGTTGTTCACTAAAACCAAGCATTTCCCAAGGATTTGTATGTGGGTGGTCAGTATCATAGAAGTAATGATAGATACCACGCCAGTAACCAGGCACACTATTATAAAATAGTTTGTCAACGCCGCTGCTATAATTCCAAGTAAAAGGATCACTAGTTGCAGTGTTATTTGTAAAGATATCAACATTATTAGAATTGGCCCAACGTAGATATGCTGGCGCAATTAGCTGAGTCCATTCACTGATACTGTAATCAGTTACACGAAAAGCACCAGGCACAACACTTGGTAAATCTATATCACTGTTGTTTGCATAAGTTGTGGTGATATTATTATAAACACGCTTTTCAAACTCAAGAAGAATATTGTCGCGATAATCACCCCATGCTTTAGTAAAGCTACCATCATGACCAATGATTCCACTAACAGTATATTGGAAATTTCCTGAATTTTCCGTAGGTACATATGTATCATCACTTACGATTTTTGGTTCAAACTTTGGATAGATGCCAAGTTTAGTTGGAGTAGCAGGAACATTACAACCAAGTGTGCTTGCATATTCGTTAATCTTAATAGTATCACCACGAACAAGCGCAACACTTGATGCAATTGTTATTGTTTTGTTTGTTATAGTATAATCGTGATTGTTAACAAGTAATACGCCATTCCAATAAACCATAACAGAAGCAAAGTTTTTAGTTTTTGCATCATAAGTTTTTGTTAAACCAAAGGTGCGATAATTTGTATTTTGAACAGTGTAGGTGCTATTAATAAAGTTTGTTCCGCTTGGTACCATATCAGTATAGTAAAACGGAGAACTGCTATTGCTCAATGCATAAAACTGTGCAAGAATTAAATCTACGCAAGCACGATAATCAAGCGGATTAGGAAATTGTGTATTATTAATAGAATTTAGTAATTGATTTTTAAAAATATTGTAGCTATCAGCAGCATAACGAATAATTTGAACTGGGTCAACATCACTATTAGCTAACAGAAAAGCTGCTGGACGCAAGCTTGCGCTATGTTGTAGTAGTTTACCACCAACATAATTAAAGTTTAAGTCACGGAAATTATTTGCACCTGCTGGCTGACCAACAAGATTTAATAAATTATCACCAATCTCAATAAGATGATTGCGCAATTGACCAAGCGTAATAGTAGTAAACTCAGTGTTTTCACTGTTGTTTGTTAGATTACGTGGCATTGTATAAGTTCGTTTATACTGTTGTGTTAAACCATAAATTTTAACAAATAAACGATCACCAACATTTAAATCTTGGTTAAACACAATAACGCTAGTAGTTGCGTTTGTTTTTAATGTATATGTTGTATTTGATTGTAGTTGTCCATTTACATAAACAAATATATTATTTTCATAATAACTGTTTTCATAAACAACACCGAGGTCAAAATTGTTTAAGGATATTTCAGTTGCATTGAATACTTGAGCAATATATTGTTTACTCTTGTCACTAACACGATACCAACCATTTGCAAAAGAATAATTATCATATCCATTAATTACTGCAGCATAGCCGATATTAACATTGATGTTTTGATCAACTTGGTTTAAGTTATAATCAAATGTATCAGTTTGGTAATAGTTTTTGAATACAATATCACCAAGATTACCAATGCTCTTATAAACTAGTGGAAAACCTAATTCACTATCACGAGTACCAGTTGTTGGACCAACTGCATAACCAAATAGTTTACTGCCTTTAAAGTTGCTACTTGGATAAGCAGTCAAATCACCTAAACTTAACTCATCAGTATTGATAATATCAAAAAGTGGAAACTGTGGACGGCTATTGCGAACTTGCGCAAGATTCCACTTTCCATCAACATAATAGAACATATTGCCTTGGTTGACATCGCCTTCCATTGCAACAACAGTGTCTCCATTTGCAAACACTTTAATTGGAACAAGATGAATCTGATCATAGCTATTGTCAAAATTTACCGTCGCGCCGCTAGCAATTTCTTGAGTGATAGGATTATTCAAATAAACAATACCATTCACTGAATCTACGCTTACAACTGTTGTATTTGGAGCAATACCTGTTCCGCTTACATGTTGACTTTCAACAATGTTTGTAATGCTATTAATATAAAGTTTAGTGCTGCCAACAGGTGAATAACCATCTGTTAAAATGTTATATGTTGCTGCAGTACGAGTTTTATTATTTTGAACTTGATATAAGGTGGCACGAACAGTTGGGTCTGCGTCATTGATAAACATGACAGTAACGCCATTTAACAGTTGAATACCATCACTATTAAAGACACCATTTGTTTTTACAGCATAACTGTTAAAACCTTCAACTTGAGAAAGTGCATTTGTAGTAATACTATCAATACAAGTCACGCTACCACGATAATTTACACCATAGTTGAATAGTTTTAGGTTAGGCAAGAACTCAACAATAGGTCGCTTGGCCTGCTCTGTATTATCAAAGTTATAATTTATGTTGTTTAAATCTGCAGCATATTGCAATACATCACGATGGAACCAACGATTATTGCGACTCCAGCTATTTCCGTCTACACTTTCACGACTGATTGTAATATAATCTTTTTCTTCTGGACTATTTGATGCGCCATCATAACCAGTGCCATCTGCGTCAAAACCTTGACCATTGCCATATGACACACCAAGATTAGTATTAATAGTTTCTGGCGTAACAAGGTCACTGTATTTGATAAGCTGAATACTTTTTCCAACACCTTCAACAATATATTCATTGTTTTGATATGAAGATGGCACAACTAAACCAACGAACTTAACTTTTAATCCAGTTGTAAATTTTACACCATTAGGACTTGTATAGTTTGTTTTGCCAATGATATCATTAACATTTAATAGGCTATTTGGTTTTGGGTCAACTAGACGAATTGTTCCATAAACAAGTGGATTTTCGCCGTCACAATAATAAAGAACACTTTGTGCAGCACTTAGCGTTGGAAACTTAGTTACTAGGCCAACATTGTTCTTGTAAACAAAAACGTGACCATAAACATCGCCCTGATTAACAAATACTTTGCTTAGATTTGCCCAACCAGTGATATAGGTCAAATTCATATTTCTATAATCTGGATTAATTCCGCCGCCAGGCAGCGTAGCATTATTATCAACATTCAGTTGCCAAATGCCACCATATTGACTTGTTTCAACGCCTGTAAATCCAGTTACACTTGTGAATACAATATATTTGCCATCAAAGCTTTTAACACCATCGAGACCATTTGATTGAACAAAAGTATCATAGTTTTGACCTTGTAATTGGTCATAAGTTACACCATCAATGATAATATCTACTGCTTGAGTAATTGTTGGATAGTTAATCAAATAATCTTGTGCAGTACTCAACGGTACATTAAATGTAATAGTTCCACTTTCGTCACCATTATTAACAACACCCAAAATATCACGAGTTGAGATATTGCTTTGAACTGTGCTGCCACCGCTTGTGCCGATTTCAGTTTGAATCCAGAACTGTGTGCCCTGATTGACATGGAAATTATAACTACCACCTCTAATAAGAGTAAGTGTTGGATTTACGGTATTATTATAACCATCAACGCTATAACCTGTTTCGCCAAGCGCAGCACTTTGCAATTCAGTTTGGTTGTTGGCAATATAACTGTTACGATGAATATAAAAATCTTGTTGTGTAGCAACTGTATTAGCAGTTACGTCAACACTTAGTGGTCCGCCAGGAACCCAATAATACTGACGATAATTTGTTAGTTTATCTAAATCAACAAAGCCATTATAGCTGTAATAACGGTTAGTAAACAAACGGTCATGATTATTGTTTAATCCGCCATCAGCACTAATTTGGTTAAGCAAATCAACATAATTATAAACATTATCTATTTTATAGCTATTAGTTCCTAACTGACGCTTATTAATTACAACGCCTGGTTCTAGCTGATAGAACTGACTATAACTGTCGCTTTCATTAATATAGTAATCACTTTTATTAAAAACAGGGCTTTGGTCTTGCTCACCAATATAACCATACATCTTCTTCAAGCTTGGTTCTTGAATCAGCGGGTCCATAGTAGCATTTAAAAATCTCTTATTAGAAAGAGTGTTAAAAACCTGTGGTAAAAAATTTATACTTTTACGCTTTGATGCCATTTATTAATAACCCTGATATAACTGAACGCCAGCGGTATTGATACCACTTAATACGCTTTGTACGATTTGAATATTGTCAACTGTTGCTGCACTTAAGAAAATTTCATTAGGTTCGCAACGAATTTCATAGAGACTACCAAAATAATTATTACTTCCGATTGGAACAAGAACAACACTACTAATATAATTGCTTAATTGTTGATGCAAATATGCTGCCAATTCACTAAAATAGAATGTATCACCAAAATCCCAGTTATCTAAACTAAAGTAATTATTGATGGTATCAACAACACGACTTTTGATTTCAGTATCACTTAGTGTGGTATTTGCATTTTTAACAACTTGAAGATTAGCTTGTAGAGTGATGTCTGCTTTTGCACCAAACAATAACTTATAAACGCCTGGATTTAGAACCATCTCATCACTAATCATCTTATAGTTAAACAGTCCACTATAACTGCTATTAAGCTGAACACTATCTAAGTTGGCAGGTTTTGCAACTGTGCCAGTATTATCATAGACATAGTTACGATAACTTTCATCATATGAGCGAGTCAAAATATAAGTGTCAATCAAATTAGTTGCAGCAGGATCAAGACGACGAGTATTTTCAGCATTATGTTCATATTCAAATACTAAGTCTTGACGACCATCAAATACTAGATATTGTGAATTAACATTTACAATGGTATTGATATTGTTAATACTTTGAATTTGATAGAAAATTTGGTCTACCAATGCATAAAACACTGTGTTTACTGGAAAATTATTACGAACATAGTTAATATCTGCTAGTGTATTGTAGATTGCCACAACTGTGCCAGTTGATAATAATTCATAACGAAGTAAATTATCACTATCAATATATTGTTTATAAAATACTAGTGTATTGCCAGTACGTGTTTCACTAAAAATATTTGGGTCAGTTGGTAATCCGCTAGTTGAACTTATTGGATATGTTACATAAACACGAGTACTATCTGCATAACCATCACTGGTAATATAATTCTTATAAACATTCATATTAACATCGGCACTAATGCCACTGTTAACAGTAGTTAAACGAATATTATCACGCACTAATGTATTTGTAGCGGCGTCATAAACTGCTGCTGGATTAGTGCTGATAAAACTTACTTGATTTTGACTGCCAAAAACATAATCTAATTGGCGATATTCAACAGTATATTGTTGGCTATTTGTAGTAAACAATAAAATCCAACTGCTGTCTTTTGTAGTATATTGACTAGCAAGATTAAATGGGTCTGTAACATCAACACTGCTAAATGGAATAATAGTCCAAGGGTCATTTACGCCAGCAGTTTTATTATAATCATAAATCATGCCAAATTCAGTCTTATTCAATATATAACTTACCATAGTGTTAATGGTTGAATATTGAAATGTTGTTGCAAATGGCACATAAACTTCGCTTATGATAGCGCCACTTGGAATAGATTCGCTTAATGTAACACCACCAATTTGACGACCAGCAACTAACACAGTAGATGCACCAGTTCCCGTAATGCCTTGAATACTTGCCCAAATATAAGTTCTATCTGTTGATAAAGTTGGTGTACCTGTGATTAATGTATTAGTTGCATTAAAATATTGACCAGTTGGTGCAGTAAATTTAATCAAACTATTAACTTGCAAGAACTTGCGATAGCTTGTGGTAGAAGTTCCAATCTGTTGCGGACCATTAGCCGTATTATTTTCATCTAGAAAGTAACCAGTTGATGTTGTTGTATCATTGGTAACCTGTGACCAAATTGTAGGCTGTAAAACTGTAAAATCTAACGGTGTGTAATTTTCATAGTAAAAATGACTTACTGGATAATCTTGAATAATTGGCAATACTCTTGTATTGATAACATCAATAACATCATTGCGACTATTATACGTAAAATTAAAAGATTGATTATATGAATGTTTATAAAGTGCACCATCACGAGCATACAAATCAGTTGAAGTATATTTGCCAGTTGGGTCAGTAATATCAAGACCACGACTTACACCGCTTGCATAACGGTTAACGCTTTTTACTTTAACAATATCACTATAGCTTGTATATGGGAATACGTTATAGTCTTCACCATTAACCATGCGATTTTGTGTATAATAAGCTTGTGGTGCTTTTTGTTTAATTTCTGTAGTTAAATCACGACGAGAAGAATTGCTTACAGTATATTGTAGGCTTGCACTTAATGTAAGCGTCTGTGGCTTACCTGTCACATCAATATATGGAATAGCAACACTTATATTAGCCATATCACTTGGAGTAATACGATAAGTTAGACCATTGCTTACACGATAATAAGAACGATATGTTCCAAGTGGTATATTGCTAAAAGTATCATCACCAAATATTAAATCAATCTGGTCATTAATACGAGTATCTACGCTGTATAGTGTGCGAATACCACGGGCGATACTGTTATAAATTGCACTTGTTCCGCTTGTTGCTGGCACTTTTGTCCATTGTGTTCCGATGTTTCCGTTTGTAATTTCATACATCCAAATATCGCTGTTATTAATATTTGCTGTATTAATAGGAAATACACGGTTAGCAACTTTTTCTGTAATAATAAAATCAGTAGAATTGAGTGTGCCTTGTTTAAAAAACAAAAAGAATCCAGTATTTGGGCTAGCATTACCACGACTGTCATTTTGATAAACCATACCAAATTGACCACGGGTGCCTGGATCATATTCGCTGATAGTATCAGTATTAGTAATATTGGCACTTACAATTTCAAAATCTGTATTAATGTCATTAATGGTGCTATTAAAAGCAAAAATAGGTAGAATAGTATTTGGAATAGCAACATTATACTGTTCTGTTTGTATACCGTTAATCTTCTTGCTTGCAAATGGTTTGCCAATCTTTGTGCTGCTGCTGATAGCTGCATTAAGAATCTGTGTGAATTGGCTAACCCAACTTGGGTTATTAGCATCGTTCCAATTTACAGTGACACGACTTAAATTTGTTCCGTTAATATCAAAGATATTTTCTGTTGTGCTTATGTTAACCACTTTAAGCAAGCCACTTGCAGCAACGTTGCGGTTAGGAACATAGTTAAGTTGTTTTACTAGTTTCAGGACGCTATCACGGCGTTCTGCTGTGTCAAGAAAGTTCTCACGAGCATTAAGGTCTGTGCGGAATGCCACACTTTGACCCATAAATGCAATAAGGTCTAATAGCGCAACATATTCACTGCTTTCAATAAAGTCATTAAAATCTTCTGCATAATATGTTTTAACATAGTCAACCATGACTTTGCGAAGAGTTTCAAAATCATAAGATTGGAAGTCAGCATTAGAAAAGGTTGTATAAACCTTTTTCCAATCTTCAGCAGCGAATATATTTGTTTGACGAGAATTAGTAGCCATTATAAACCTCAAAGTATTTATTTTATCTATAATATGCGACTATTATTATAGAACGTAAAGTTGATTGCTAGATTTATCAAATAATACTTGAAGGTCAGCTATCTTGTTATCAGTTGCAAAACTTAGACTAAAATTTAATATTAAACCACGACCATCAGGCGATTCTTGCACAACAGTTTGCGATACAATATTAAATCGTGGATCATATTTTATAATAGCATCAATATCGTTTTTTATTTCTAATTGAAGTGCTGGTGTAAGCGGATCAAACAATCTGTTCCATATAATAGTTCCAAAGGAAGGATTGTGAAGTTTCTCGCCTTTACGAATACTTAAATGATTTAATAGGTCTTGAACTATCAGATCATTATCACTGATATTAAAAGGACCAAAATCACGATTTACACTACTGTAACCTTTATATAGAGCCATGATGTATTTAACAACTCTTTCCAGCACCACCAGTATCTGCGCTACCGCCAGGTGCAGTTTGTGCGCCGGTTTGACCGCCTGTGCCTGTGGAAGGTGGGCTTCCAGTAATCGCTGGATTATTGCCTTGTGCAGCATTTATTGTTTCATTATTTGCTTGATTAGTGTTTACTACTGAATCACTTGGTGTTTGTGCAGCATCAGGCGGACGAACAGGTGGCAATGGAACAGCATCAGTTGGACGCACTGGTGGCAGTGGAACATTTGATGTATCAGGATTTGGGGTATAATCACGATTTGCTGTTGTATCTGACAGCGGTGTCTGTAATGTCGCAAATCCTGTTGTATTTGTATTATTATAAGTTTGAGCGGTAGTATTATAACCACTCGCAAAACTATAATTACTTACTTCATTTACAGTATTAGGTCCGTTTATATTGGTATTGTTTCCTTCGGTTGCATTAAGTGTTTGACTATTATATGTAATAGGATTTGATGGTGTTTGAAGTGTAGCAAAACCAGTAGTTGAAGTATTATAATTTGCTTGAGCAGTAGTATTGTAACCACTTGCAAAACTATAGTTGTTAATTGGAGTAAAAGAAGTATCTGGAAGCGATTGTTGATATAGTGCACTTTGTGAGTCGCCTGCTGGTTGTGCAGTCTGTGTTACCGAACCGTCGCCAGAAGGTGATGCGGTTGTTGTTATAACTTGACCAGTTCTTGGATCATAATAAGATTCGCCTGGTGGTGTGTTTGCTGCATTAGTATTTGTAGCAGGTGTTCCGCCGTTAATAACTCGTCCAGTTGTTGGATCATAATAGGTTTGAGTTGGATTAGATGAACCATTAGAATTTACAACTGTTGTGCTTGGTATGCCACTGTATCCACCATAAGTTTGACTTGTAGTAGCTTTCATATCACGGTAACCGCT
>Ga0164297_10002256_pt1 | contig 19267 bp, 19 predicted proteins | sample GEODES058metaG_FD_113539 | JGI IMG/M metagenome (GOLD analysis project Ga0164297, IMG submission 113539) | Dystrophic lake water microbial communities from Trout Bog Lake, Wisconsin, USA - GEODES058 metaG | ecosystem: Environmental > Aquatic > Freshwater > Lake | place: USA: Trout Bog Lake... | reverse complement strand
TTTCTTATACTTTCTTCCCTGCAAAGGCCGCAAAAAAGCCGGTTGCAGAGTTGACAGGAACGACTAAACCGCAATTGTAACGACCCGATAAGCTGCTCTGACGAGATCAGCCCAAATGGAGACCAAGACCATGGCCGATGCCCACGCCAAGAACCACGATTATCACATTGTCGACCCGAGCCCATGGCCATTTGTCGGCTCGCTCACCGCCTTCATCATGGCGGTCGGTGCGATCATGAGCATGAAGGGCCTTGCCATTGGCGGCCTAAAGGCCGGTCCCGTTCTCTTCGGCCTTGGCTTACTCGGCGTATTGTACACCATGGCCGCTTGGTGGTCCGACGTGATCAAGGAAGCGCAAGTCCGTGGCGATCATACCCGCGTTGTGCAGATGCATCACCGCTACGGCATGATCATGTTCATCGCTTCCGAAGTCATGTTCTTCGTGGCATGGTTCTGGGCCTTCTTTGACTCGAGCATTTATGCTGGCGAGGACAAGTCCTTCCTTCGTTTTGAATTCACGGGCGGCCATTGGCCTCCGCACGGCGTTGAAGTGCTCGATCCTTGGCACTTCCCGCTGATCAACACGCTTCTCTTGCTCACCTCGTCGACGACCGTGACATGGGCGCATCACGCGCTGCTTCACAATGACCGCGACGGCGTAAAGCAAGCGCTATGGCTGACCGTCATTCTCGCCGTTTGCTTCACGGGCGTTCAAGCTTATGAATATACCCACGCCGCCTTCGGCTTCGCTGGTAATATTTATGGCGCGACCTTCTTCATGGCGACTGGCTTTCATGGCTTCCACGTCATCGTGGGCACGATCTTCTTGGCCGTCTGCTTGCTGCGCGTCTATAATGGCGACTTCACGCCAAAGCAGCATCTTGGCTTCGAATTCGCCGCTTGGTATTGGCACTTCGTTGACGTGGTGTGGATGTTCCTCTTCATCTCCATCTATCTTTGGGGATCGCATTGGGGTGCGGCAGCCCTGCCCCACTAAGCAAAACACATGGTTTGAAAGGGGCGGCTCCGGCCGCCCTTTTTGTTTGAAGAGGCCAATTTCATCATGACCCGAGTACCTCATTCCCATCATGGCGGCGGATTAATGGCTGGCCTTCGTGGCCGTTGTCCGCGCTGCGGTGAGGGTAAATTATTCTCAGGGTTTATCGCGCTGGCGCCATCCTGTGAGTCCTGCGGGCTTGATTATAGCTTCGCCGATTCAGCCGATGGCCCGGCCATTTTCATCATGCTGATTGCAGGCTTTATCGTGGTCGGCGCAGCTTTGCTGACAGACGCCTATTATGAGCCGCCTCTTTGGCTGCTCGCTGCCATCTTTTTGCCTTTGATGGCAATTGTTAGTCTTGGCATGATCCGCCCCTTCAAGGGCATTCTTATCGCCTCGCAATTCCGGCACAAAGCCGAACAAGGCAAACTGGAACTTTAATCATGTCACCTGCGACGCGATCTTTAATCTTGCCGGGCGTGTTAACGGTCTTGGCCCTCATCGTGCTCGTCAGCCTCGGCACGTGGCAGCTCGTGCGTTTGGCGGAAAAAGAACAACAAACAGCCCAGATCGAAGCCTCGCTAACGGTAGCGCCCGTTCCGCTCCCGCCTCAGACCGAATGGGCCACGCTTAAACCAACGGACTATGATTATCGCCGCGTGTCGCTTTCGGGCACCTTCCAGCACGACAAAGAAGCGCTGGCTTTCGGCTTCATTTCGGTCGGTGTGCGCGGCGATACACGTGAAGGCTTTTTTGCTCTAACTCCGTTTGTGTTGGAAGATGGCTCAACCGTCATCGTCAATCGCGGCTTTGTTCCGCAAGAACTCCGCGCCCAAAGCTCACGCGCTAAAGGCCTGATCCAAGGCCCTATCACGATAACCGGTCTCATGCGCTCCCCTGAAAAGAAGGGCACTTTTACGCCCGAGGACGAGCCGGCCAAAAACATTTTCTTCACCATCGACCCGCTTTCGATTGCCCGAGCCCGCCAGGTCGAGCGCGTGGCACCCTTCATCGTCGATGCGGATAAATCACAGGTTCCCGGCCAGTGGCCCGAGGGTGGCCATACGATCGTGGCATTGGCCAATAACCATTTGCAATATGCGATAACGTGGTTTGCGCTTGCCTTAGGGCTCATGGGTGTGTTTTTCGTATTCGCCAATAACCGACTAAAACAAGACCGCTAATTCAGGAACGTCCCACCGTGACCAAGTCCCGCATGCTCCACGTCTCCACCCGCGGCGAAGCGCCAGAACTTGGCTTCTCCGATGCGCTTCTCGCAGGCCTTGCACGCGATGGCGGGCTTTATTGGCCAACGGCGTTTCCAAAACTATCCCATAGCGACATCGCGGCTTTAGCGGGCCGCAGCTATGCGGAAGTTGCCGAAACCATCATCGGCCATTTTGCCGACGATATTGATAAGACCGCATTTAGCAAAATGGTCCGCGAGGCCTATGGCACGTTCCGGCACGAGGCCGTCTGCCCGCTCGTGCAGCTCGGCGATAATCTCTTTGTGCTCGAACTGTTCCACGGCCCGACGCTCGCCTTTAAAGACGTCGCGATGCAGCTCCTCGGCCGCTTGATGGATCATGTGCTTGAGCAACGCGGCCAACGCGCCGCGATAGTGGGGGCAACCTCAGGCGATACGGGCGGCGCCGCCATTGACGCGTTTAAAGGCTTGAAGCGCGTCGATATGGTAATCCTGTTCCCCGATGGCCGTGTGAGCGAAGTGCAGCGTCGACAAATGACAACGGTCAACGCCGACAATGTCCATGCGGTCGCCATTGATGGCACGTTCGATGATTGCCAAGCGCTTGTGAAAGCCATGTTCAATCATCATGCGTTCCGCGATCAATTGGGGCTATCCGGCGTCAACTCGATCAATTGGGCCCGCATCGTTGCACAGATCGTTTATTACTTCACCGCTGCCGTATCACTCGGTAGTCCACACCGCGAAGTCTCCTTCTCGGTTCCAACCGGAAATTTCGGCGATATTTTGGCAGGCTGGGTCGCCAAGCAAATGGGATTGCCGATCAAGCTTCTCACGATTGCGACAAACGATAATGATATCCTCGCCCGTGCCATGGCGTCAGGCCGCTATGAAATGACAGGCGTGAAGGCCACCACCTCGCCTTCGATGGATATTCAAATCTCGTCGAATTTCGAACGCATGCTCTACGAAGCGCATGGCCGTGATCCGGCAGCGATCCGCACTTTGATGGCGCAGCTTAATCAGTCCAAAGCCTTCACCATCGCGCCTGAAGCATTAGATCTTTTACGCCGTGATTTTTCAGGCATCGCCGCCAAGGAAGCAGCCGTTGATGCCGAGATGAAAGCTGTCTGGAACAACAGCGCTTATTTGCTTGATCCGCATACCGCGATCGGTGTTGTCGCAGGCCGACAGGAACTCGCAAAAGACAAGAACACACCGATGGTTGTATTAGGCACGGCGCACCCTGCAAAGTTCCCCGATGCCGTTGAACGCGCCACGGGCATTCGTCCCACATTGCCTCCGCATCTTTCCGATTTGTTGGAACGCACCGAACACTTTACGCGTCTTGCCAATGATCAGAAAACGGTCGAAGATTTTATCAAGGCGCATGTACGCGCCGCCAAAGGAGACGCCTCGCGTGTCTGACATTGATCGGATGGAAGCCGTTCGCATAACAACGCTTCCCAACGGGTTGCGTGTCGTTAGCGAACATATGCCGAGCTTAGCCACAACGGCGCTTGGTGTGTGGAGCGGCGCAGGTTCACGCCATGAACACGCCGAAGAACAAGGCCTCGCCCATCTTCTCGAGCATATGGCCTTCAAAGGCACCAGCCGCCGCAGCGCGTTGCAAATAGCGGAAGAAATCGAGGCCGTTGGTGGCGAGGTGAACGCCGAAACCAATACCGAATACACCGCCTATTATTCGCGTGTCTTGGGGCATGATTCAGGTTTAGCACTCGATATCATTTCGGATATTTTAACCGACCCGTCTTTTGATCCCGTTGAATTAAAACGCGAGAAAGGCGTGATCCTTCAAGAGATCGGTTCATATGAAGACACGCCCGATGAGGTTGTGTTCGATATGTTTATGGAAACCGCTTATGCGGGCGCGCCGATTGGTCGCCGTATTCTCGGCACACCCAAAACCGTCAAAGCACAAAACCGCGCCTCGATGCGGGGCTTCATGGACCGCACCTATCGCACACCGTCGATGGTCGTTTCAGCCGCAGGCGCGGTTGAACATGAGCAGATTGTCGAAGACGTCAACAAACGCTTTGACTCGTTCGGTCAAACCGCTGCGCCACAAGCGGAAGCAGCGACCTATCAGGGTGGCGAACAACGCCGCCAGCGTAAGCTTGAACAATCCCACGTCGTGTTCGGTTTCAAAGGCCTCGGTTGGAATGATCCCGATCATTACGCCATGCATGTATTTTCCAATTTACTCGGCGGCGGAATGTCCTCGCGTCTCTTCCAAGAAGTGCGTGAAAAGCGCGGCCTTTGCTACGAGGTCTATTCCTTCTTTTCGCCCTTCTCCGATTCAGGCGTCTTCGCCATTTATGGCGGCACAGGTGATGCGCAACTAAGCGATTTTGCACCCGTCGTTTTGGACACACTTGTCGCAGCCGCTGCATCGCCTACTGAGAGCGAAGTCGCGCGTGCCAAAGCGCAAATGAAAATGTCATTGCTCACAGCGCTTGAATCCCCCGGTCGCCGCGCCGAGCAGATGGCGCGTCACATGTTGGCCTATGGCCGCGTCTTGCCGCGTCTTGAAATTATTCGCGCGATCGATGCGATCACCGTCGAAGATGTGAGCCGCGTTGCCCAAGGCCTTGTCTCGGCCATGCCAACACTCGCCGCCATTGGGCCGATCAAAAAGCTGATGCCCTTTGATGCCATTGCCGCGCGCATCGGCGCCCCCTCAACCAGCCCTCTTTAATAGCGAGCGACGCAATGGGGCTGTTTGATCGCTTTACCAATCCCGATAAGCGAGGCACCGAACGCGGCTTCGGCTTAATGATCCGGCCGCCGACCATGAATGATTTTCAACAATGGGCCGCGTTGCGATCCGAAAGTCGAGATTTTCTCGTCCCTTGGGAGCCCAAATGGGCTGATGATGATCTGACGCGCAGTGCCTATCGCCGTCGCTATTTCAACGATTCCGATCCTGATTTCCTGCACCCCTATTTCATCTTCGAGGAAAAAATGGGCACCCTCTTAGGCGGAATCAGCTTTGGCCATGTGCGGCGAGGTGTCGCACAAAGCGCGATGATGGGCTATTGGATGGGGCAACGCCATTCGGGAAAGGGCATTATGACCCACGCCGTACCCTTGGCTTTGCGTCAAGCTTTTGGGCCTTTGGGCTTCAGAAGGATCGAGGCAGGGTGCATTCCGCGCAATACAGCGTCCATTCGGGTGCTGGAAAACAATAATTTCATCCGCGAAGGCTATGCCCGCGAATATCTCTGCATAGCGGGGGTATGGGAAGACCATGTGATTTATGCCCGCCTTAAATCGGATAAAGGGCCAGCTTTTGCCAATCCTCCGGCCTCGCAGATCGGCCGTTAAGGTCAAACCCAATGATTTTATCTCAAAGACCGACGTGCTATAGAGCAGGTTCAGGTTCAAGGAAGTGTCGGCATTGAAGTTTTATCGACTAATTTATTTGCTGACGCTTCTTGTCGCTTGCATTGCAGGTGATCGCGTCGCCTTGGCAGTAGACGTCGTGCGCGTGCCGCCCGAGGCAGAAGCAATCAACCTTTTGCCGTTTATCGATCCCCATCGCTCGGCAGGCGATGAAATTCTTATCTCAACTGCTCCTGGAGCCGATGGCATCGTCAGGCGCATCGCGGTTAAATCGAAGAATGAAGGCAGCCAGTCGGACTGGATCGTTTTCGCTTTAAAAAATGACGGTACCGATACACTTACCCGCTGGGTTGTCGCTCCCCATCAGCATCTCGTTGGTTCGGGCATTGTCTGGCCTGACCTTGGCGCAAGTCGGCTAACCAATGTGACGTCCAGTCAAGGCTCGAGTCCTGAAAAACAGGCGTCCGGTGAAGCGGATATTTTTCAAATTACGCTTGAACCCGGCGCCGCCGTCACCTTCGTTGCCGAACTCGCCAATGTAGCCCTTCCCGAACTCACTTTATGGGCACCCGATGCGTATAAAGAAAAGACCAATGGTCTAACCTTTTATCACGGCATCATCACCGGCATTATCGGCCTACTCGCTCTGTTTCTCACCATTCTGTCGCTCATCCGCGGAACCATCATCTTTCCATCCGCAGCGCTTCTGGCGTGGGCAGTGGTTGCTTATGTGGCGGTTGATTTCGGATTTATGGCCGCCGTGTTTTCAACGACACCAGAAGGCGAGCGGCTTTATCGGGCTTTAGCTGAATCAGTTTTGGCCTCAACGCTTTTTGTGTTTCTGTTTGCCTATCTCGATTTGAAGCGCTGGCGCGTTCGTTACCATCACATCACAACGATTTGGGTTCTCTTTCTCGGTGGCCTTGTCACGATTGCGTTGATCGATCCAGCGGTAGCATCCGGCTTGGCGCGTATCTCGATTGCTGCCGTTACAGCGGCAGGATTTCTGTTGATCGTCTATCTGGCAACGCATGGTTATGATCGGGCCGTTTTATTGGTGCCGACTTGGCTCGTATTGCTTGGCTGGGTCACGGCAGCGGCTTTCACATTAATCGGACAAGTCAACAGCGACCTTGCCGCGCAATCGCTTATTGGTGGTCTTGTTCTCATCATCATGCTGATCGGTTTCACCGTGATGCAGCACGCTTTCACAGGCGGCGGCTTAGCAGGCGCGGAACTCACCGACGCATCCCGTAAAGCATTGGCCTTAACAGGCGCAGGCGATATTATTTTCGATTGGGATGTGGCGCGCGATCATGTCCGTGTAGGCCCCGAAGCCGAAGCCATTCTTGGCTATTCCAAAGGCTATCTTGAGGGCATGCCATCGGACTTTATCGATCATCTTCATCCGGCGGATCGTGATCTCTTTACGGCGGCGATTGATCGTTTCTGTCAGCAACGCCGTGGACGTCTGTCGCTTGATCTTCGCTTGCGCGCCAATGACGGCCATTTCCATTGGTTCCGAATGCGCGCTCGTCCCATTGTGGGCGATGATGGCGTCGTCTTACGGTTGATGGGCACCCTCTCCGATGTAACCGATACGCGGATGACGGAAGAACGCCTTCTGCATGATGCGATCCATGATACGCTGACAGGTCTTCCCAATCGTCGCCTTTTGGTTGATCGCATTGACCTTATGTTGGCCTTAATGCGCGAAGGTGAAGCGCTACGACCCACCGTCGTTGCAGTTGATCTTGATCGGTTCCGTGAAACCAATGAAGCGCTCGGCTTAAGCAGCGGCGATGCACTCTTGCTTGCCGTAACACGGCGGCTCTTGCGTCTCATCCGCCCGCAAGACGGACTTGCTCGTATTGGCGGTGATCGCTTCGCCATTCTGCTGTTATCGGAACGCGAACCGGGGCCAATCACGGCATTGGTCGACTCGATTCGTAAAAGTCTGGCAACGCCAATTACCATTGGTGAGCGCGAAGCCAATTTAACCGCCTCGATCGGCATCGCCTTGCCCGATCAGCGCAGCGAAACCCATGCGGAACTCTTGTTACGCAACGCTGAAATCGCGATGATGCATGCGAAGAAATTGGGCGGTGACCGTATCGATGTATTCCGCCCTGCTATGCGCGCCCAAGGCAGCGAACGTCTGGCCATGGAAATTGATTTGCGTGACTCGATCCGGCGCAATCAAATCGAACTTAATTTCCGTCCTGTTGTTCGCCTGACCGACCGCTCCATTTCAGGCTTTGAAGTCATTCCGATTTGGAACCATCCGCAACATGGCGCGATCAACCAAACCGAATTTATGGAAATCGCCGAGAATGCCGAACTCGTCGGCACGCTTGGTCTCTATATCTTGGAAGCTACCGTTCAAGAGCTTACCCTCTGGCATAAGCTCATCGATATTGATCCGCCATTTTTTGCAACGCTACCTATTCCAGTACAAATGCTCGAGCGGCCCGAATTTGTAAGAGATGTGAAGGCTGTTCTAAGCCGCAGTACGGTCGCTAAATCATCGCTGCATATTGAACTGTCGGAACGCTATTTGATGGATCATCCCGAACACGCGATCCACACTCTAAATGGCCTTATCGATTTAGGCACGGGCCTCGCCGTTGGTGATTTTGGACAAGGCTATTCATCGCTTGGCTATTTGGAGCGCTTTCCGTTCAATTCAATTCGCCTATCACGCATGATCACGCGTTCAGACCCGTCGGGGCTTCGTCCCGCTATCTTGCGGTCGATCGTATCCTTGTCGAATGAAATGGATATTGAACTCGTCGCCGATTCTTTAGAAACCGAATCCGACGTTATTCAGTTTTCTCAAATCGGCATTGCCTTCGGACAAGGCTCTGTCTTTGGTCCCGCATTAGACGCCACCAACACGCGCAAGTTGATTAAAGGCTGATCAGGCGCGGCCAATATCGGTCGATAGCATTCCTAAATCGACGCCGATAAGCGCAAGCGCGCGCTCATATTTTGTTTCAAACTCATCATCGAACAATAAATCATCCGATGCCGGGCATAGAATCCAACCATTTTGTTGGATCTCGGATTCCAATTGGCCTGCGCCCCATCCCGCATAGCCTAAAGCAAACACAACACGCTCAGGGCCATCGCCTTTTGCAATCGCATGCAAAATATCGAGATTGGCCGATAGTCTGATGTGGCTATCAATTTTAACCGAGCCTGCAATCGGTTCAGGCTCCATGGAATGCAGCACGAATCCACGGCTGGGTTCAACGGGGCCGCCATGCACAACCTGTATTTCGCGGGCCTTTTCGGGAAGATTAATTTGCCCAACCTCTGATAGAATTTTGAGCTGGCGAAGGAGATCGATAAAAGCAATCTCGTCGGCAGGGCGATTGATCACCAGCCCCATTGCTCCTTCATCCGAATGGCTACAAAGATAAATCACCGTTCGATGAAATCTAGAGTCGCCAATGCTAGGCATTGCAACCAATAATTGTCCGCTCAGCGAAAATTCTGATGCGGTCGAAGGATGAGACGAACTGACCATGTGGGATAGATTAATACCTTAATCGTTCGATTCAAGATGTGATTTTTGCCAGTGGTATTAACCGGGCGTCGCCGTTATGATCAAGGGATGTTCATGTTCAGTCCTGCCTTTGCCTCAGTTTTAACGCTACTGCCAAGGCTAAGCCTTTATGCGATGATCGCGTTCTTGATGATCGCAGATTATACCATTGCTTTCGCGTCCACCGAACTTCCACGCGCAACGGTCCGCTTGATCAATGGCGGCACAATCGAAAAATCTACCTATGCAGGCGTCGAGATCACCATGGACCCGCACGTGAAAACCTATTGGCGTATGCCGGGGGATTCAGGCTTACCGCCGGTCTTTGATTGGTCGGCATCTGAGAACCTTGCCGAGGCGAAAGTCCAATGGCCATTGCCCGAACGGATTGCGGACCCCTCAGGAACGATCTTCGGCTATCACGATCAGGTCATCTTTCCGGTGCTGATCAAGGCGAAAGATCCGTCAAAGCCCGTCCGGCTTGGCCTCAAATTGGACTTTGCCATTTGCGGGGAACTCTGCGTTCCGATGACGGACAAAGCCAGCCTATCACTCGATGCAGCCACCGAGAATGCGCCCGATAGGGATCGCCTGAAAACCTTTCTGAACCGCGTTCCGGCACCCTCGGCCATAGGCCGTTCCGATCAGCCAAGCCTCGTCTCCATCGAGACTAAAACCGCCGATACGCTTCTTATCGCCTCCAATCATCCGCTTACGGACATCATCGTAGAAGGTCCGAATGGTTGGTATTTTGGCGATGCAACTGCTCAATCCGCTATGGTTTGGAACGTCAAAATACTGGAAAACCCTACAAAAGCGACACTCGCAGGACTTCGTTTGACCGTGACCCTTGTCACCGAAGACCAAGCAACCGAAACATCCGTGTCACTGGATGCGTCCGGATCAATCCGATAAGGGTTTCGTCCGTATCTTTCACCGAGCCATATTATAACCTTGAGGGGATTTCGATGCCTATTTCCATTGGACAAAAGCTGCCAGAATTCACGTTTAACGTCCCGACTGCAGACGGCCCAAGTGCCCGCACGACGGAACAGATTTTCAAAGGTCGCAAAGTCGTTTTGTTTGCCGTGCCAGGTGCATTCACGCCAACCTGCCAGAACAACCACCTCCCCGGCTATTTGAGCCATCTTGATGCGTTCAAGGCCAAGGGTGTCGACGAAGTGGTTGTTGTTTCGGTCAATGACGTGCATGTCATGAAGGCATGGGCAAAGGCCAATGACGCAATGGACAAGATCGGCTTCTTGGCCGACGGCAGCGCGGTTTTCGCGAAAGCCGTTGACCTTGTGCTCGATGGCAATGCCTTCGGCATGGGCACCCGCTCGCTTCGCTATTCGATGCTCGTTGAAGACGGTGTTGTGAAGATCCTGAACGTCGAAGACAGCCCCGGCAAAGCCGATATTTCCGGTGCAACGGCACTATTAGAACAAATCTAAATAAAAGCGTCCTTCGATACGCGGCTTCGGCACGGTTCAGGATGAGGTTGGAATATTATTTCCTCATTCTGAGCCGGACCAAAGGTCCGAGTCGAAGGGCGCCTTTTACACCGCTCTAAAACCAATATCAGACCGATAAAATCCGCCTGGCCAATCAATAGCCGCCACAGCCGCATAGGCTCGGGCCTTTGCCTCGCTGATCTTTCCACCCATTCCTGTTACCGCCAGAACGCGCCCGCCATTGGCTACAAGCGAGCCGTCCTCACGCCGCTTGGTCCCTGCATGGAAAACCGTCACACCCTCAAGCGCTGCGGCTTTGTCGAGTGAACCAATAACGGTCCCTGTTTCAGGTTTAACCGGATAGCCCTTGGCTGCATAAACCACCGTCAATGCCGCTTCATCTGACCACACAAGGTCACTCGGCTTTAAGCGCCCCTCAATCGTTGCAAGCAAGGCTGCCAAGAGATCGCTCTTTAACCGCGGCATCAGCACTTCGCATTCGGGATCACCAAAGCGCGTGTTGTATTCAATCAGCTTCGGGCCGCTTTCGGTGATCATCAACCCTGCAAACAAAACACCTTTAAACGGCGTACCGCGCTTGGCCATAGCGGCAACCGTTGGCTGGATAATCTCGGCCATCACCCGCGCCTCAATTTCGGCTGTCACAACAGGCGCAGGCGAATAAGCCCCCATGCCTCCGGTATTCGGGCCCGTATCGCCATCGCCAACGCGTTTGTGATCTTGCGCAGAAGCCAGCGCTACGGCGTTCGTCCCATCAACAAGCGCGAAGAAAGAAGCCTCTTCACCGAACATGCATTCTTCAATCACGATTTCGGCACCTGCGGTGCCGCTGCCGAGATTATCCTCAACTGCCGCAATCGCCTGTTCAATTGTATCGGCAACAACAACGCCTTTACCGGCGGCCAATCCGTCGGCCTTGATCACAATCGGCGCGCCCTGCTCCCGCACATAGGCTTTGGCCATCTCGCAATCGGTAAACCGCGCATAGGCCGCTGTCGGAATATTCGCTTCGACGCAAAGCTCCTTCGTGAAGGCCTTTGATCCCTCAAGCCGCGCCGCAGCCTTTGAAGGACCGAATGCCTTAATGCCGACCGCCTCCAAATCATCGACCAACCCCGCCACCAATGGCGCTTCGGGACCAACAACAACAAGACCAATCCGCTCGCTCTGACAAAACGCAATCACATCGGCATGATGGGCCACATTAAGCGGAACATTCGTGCCGCATTGCGCGGTGCCGGGATTACCAGGCGCGATAAACAGCGCTTCTAACAGCGGGCTTTGGCTCAGTTTCCACGCGAGCGCATGTTCACGTCCACCCGAACCGATCAACAAGACCCGCATAGAACCCTCTCCGCCATAACGATACGCTCACTCTGCGTGTCCGCGAGAATCGGGATGGGGTCAAGGCTCTTGCCCTCTCCCCAACGCATGATTCGCCCGCTATGCTCGCTGCATGTCTGATTTGCTTGCTTCCAACACCCCCGAATGGTCCGTCTCCGAGCTCTCCGGCGCGTTAAAGCGCATGATTGAGGGCGAGTTTGGTCATGTCCGCATCAAGGGTGAAATATCGGGTTATCGCGGGCCCCATTCCTCCGGTCATGTCTATTTTTCGATCAAGGATTCATCCGCCAAAATCGATGCCGTGATGTGGAAGGGCGTGTTTGGCCGAGTCAAATTTCGCCCCGAAGACGGGATGGAAGTCATCGCCACCGGCAAGATCACCACGTTTGCCGGCAAATCGAGCTATCAGATCGTTGTTGAATCGCTTGAGCCCGCAGGCGTCGGCGCGTTGCTCGCCCAATTGGAAGAACGCCGCCAAAGATTAGCCGCCGAAGGCCTCTTCTCCGACGCACGCAAACAACTTCTACCCTTCTTGCCGCAGGTCATCGGCGTTATCACCTCGCCAACAGGTGCGGTTATTCGGGATATTCTGCATCGCTTGGCCGATCGTTTTCCGCGCCATGTTGTGGTGTGGCCCGTTCGTGTGCAGGGCGAAACCAGCGCGGCAGAGATTGCCAATGCGATCGAAGGCTTCAATGCGCTGCCCGAAGGCGGGCTTATTCCGCGTCCCGATCTTCTCATCGTAGCGCGCGGCGGCGGTTCGCTTGAAGACCTTTGGAGCTTTAACGAGGAGATTGTCGTTCGTGCCGCTGCCGATAGCATGATCCCGCTCATCGCCGCTGTTGGCCACGAAACCGATTGGACGTTGATCGATTACGCCGCCGACCGTCGCGCGCCCACACCCACGGGCGCTGCTGAAATGGCGGTGCCTGTTGGCGCCGATCTTGAAGCCACAACCGCCGATCTCGGTCGCCGCCTGCATCTTGCGATGCGCCGTTTATCGGATCGCCGCAAAGCCGATCTGCGCTCGGCCAGTCGCGCTCTACCAACGCTTGATGCGTTGGTCGCTGTGCCGCGCCAGCGTTTGGATCTCGCCGCTTCCAAACTCGGACGCGGGCTAGAGCGCAACGCGGCTCGCCATAGGAGCCTGCTCACCGAGGCGGCGCGGCGGCTAATCCGCCTTTCACCGCAGGCCCGTGTCGCATCGCTGCGCGCGCGTCTCGATGGCTTAGGCCAGCGTCTCATCGCCTCCCAAGGCGCTTCCCTGCGCACGGAGCGGCAGAAGCTCGACCGCCAACGGCAAACCATTCGGGATCTTTCCGCAAGGTCTAGCCGTGCCTTGGCGGTATTGCTTGATCGTCGGCGCTCAAGGCTCAGCACGGCTAGCCAGCTTTTAACGAGCGTCAGCTATCAGGGCGTCTTGGATCGCGGCTATGCCTTGGTGTTGGATGCAAATGGCAAACCGATCCGCTCGGCCGATACGGTTCAGCCTAAAAACGCGCTCACCCTCATCTTTAGCGATGGCAATGTGGCGGTTCATGCCGATTGAACCCTTCGACTTCATTGCCAAAAAGCCCGATTTAATGATAGCAACCATCCATGAACCGATTTGAACGCGCCCCATTGATGCCCGGTGAAGCCGTTGTCGAATATCTCGATGGCGATCTCAAAGTCCTGCGTCCCGGACATTTTGTCCGCTGCGCCGTAACAGGCGTCCAAATTCCGCTGGAAGAATTGCGCTATTGGAATGTTGAAAAGCAACAAGCCTATGCGACGCGTGACGCGGTGCTCATTTCAATCGGCGCCAAAAATCCGGAATAGGCTTTATCGAATTTTCTTGATCACCGTGGCGATCAATTCATCCATGTCTTCAATATGAAGCGTTACATCCACAACACGGATCGTGTTCAACGCGTCCGGTGAAACCTCCGCAATTTTCACCGCATCCTTGGCCGTTGTGACAGGTATTAGCAATTTTGCTGAAGCTTCGGAAATGATCGAAGCGATATCATCGGCCGTATATCGATAATGATCCGCGAATGAACGCTTTTCAGCCAAAACGGCACCTGCATCTGCAAGCGTATTAAAAAATTTATCAGGCCGACCAATACCTGCAAAAGCAAACACGTTAAGCGCCTTTAGCGCATTAGCCTGCGAGGCCTGAGGCACCAATCTTCCGCGATAAATCGGTATCGGGATCTGGTCGACAAAAGCCTCTGTGTCATCGTGATCATCCCCGATCAGCAAACATAAATCGGCCTTCGCCCATTGCGCCTTTATCGGAGCGCGCAATGGTCCTGCCGGAAGGCACCACCCATTGCCGATCATTTGACCTGTATCGACGACAACAATCGAACAATCCTTATGAAGGGCAGGGTTTTGAAACCCGTCATCCATGATGATGATATCGCCATGTTCAGCAGCAAAGCGGGCACCCGCCAATCGATCATGCGCAATAATCGTTGGTGCTATATTTGCCAGCAAAAGCGCTTCGTCGCCAACCTCGTTCGAAGTGTGTGTTACACGATCAACTGCAAGCGGACCAGCTAATCGTCCACCATAGCCGCGGCTTAAAAAGACAGGGGCCTTGCCCAAAGCCTGCAAAGCCTTGGCGAGTGCAATTGCCGTTGGCGTTTTACCCGCACCACCTGCAATTAAATTACCGATGCAAATAACCGGAACATTGATTTTTTCACCAGCACGTTTCATGCGCGCTGAAGCCACCCAACCATAGAGCAAGGCCAGTGGTGCAAGGCTGAAAGCCAAAAGCCCTTTCGGTCGCCACCAAAATTCAGGCGCTCTTAGCATGCAAGATCATCCTGAATTTTAAAGTGCACCCTTATGCTCCTAAATGCATTTTAAGGAGATAAGGCGCGATCTCGGCCATTGTTCGTTGCAAGGCCCCACCAACCCCGAGCACCGCCTCATTCGCACGCCGTGCACTTGCACGCAGCTCGGCAGTGTCGGTTAAAAGCGATGTCACAACCCATGCTAATTCGTCACTGTCACGGACAAGCGTTGCACCTTGCGCCGCATCAATTGCGGCATAGACTTCTTCAAAATTATGCACATGCGGACCATGCAGCAAAGCTGCACCTAGCTTTGCTGGCTCGATCGGATTTTGTCCGCCATGTGGCACCAAAGATCCACCCAAGAAAACAAGCGGTGCAACCCGATAAAACAGGCCTAATTCACCAATCGTATCGGCAATATAAATATCCGTTGCACTGTCGGGCAACAGACCTAACGAACGTTGTGATGCGCTCAAGCCTGCGCGAGCAACAAGGCTTGCAATTTCGCGTCCCCGCTCTGGGTGACGCGGTGCAATAATTGTCAGAAGATCAGGAAATTGCTCAACGATCATACGATGCGCTTGGATGATCATCACCTCTTCACCCGCATGGGTCGATGCCGCCAACCAAACGGGGCGCGCACCGATCATCGCTTCAATGCCCGATACCATCAATGGAGCGGCCGGCGGTGGCATCGCATCAAATTTCAGATTACCCGTCACAGTGACGCGCGATGCACCAAGCTTTACCAATCGCTCGGCATCTTGTTGGGTTTGTGCCAAGCAAAGATCAAAGCGTGAAAAAAGAAATTTCGCTAAACTCGGCAAGCCGCGCCATCGACGGAAGCTGCGGTCCGATAGGCGCGCATTGACTTGAACGATCGGAATGGAGCGTTCAGCCGCTTCTGTCAAAAGATTGGGCCATATTTCTGATTCGGCAAAAATAATAAGATCTGGACGCCAATGATCTATAAAGCGCCGCGCATAGAGCGAGAGATCAAGTGGAATATATTGATGCGTCGCCCCTTCCGGTAAACGCCGCGCCAACACATTCGCCGATGTTACTGTTCCTGATGTAACAAGAACAGAAACATCGCGCCGAACCAATTCCTCAACCAGAGGAAGCAAGGATAAACATTCGCCAACGCTGGCACCATGCACCCAAATCAAAGGTCCACTCGGGCGAACACGGGATGCTTCACCCTTCCGCTCGCCTAATCGCGTACGATCCTCTTTGTTGCGCCGTGTGCGGTCCATCAACACGAAGGGCACAAGCGGACGCGCGAGATCCGTCACAGCCTTATAAAGGCTAATACCATAAGGCATCCGGCTCATCGATTGGCCACTTTCAGTGCAGCACCGGGATCCACCGTACCAAGCGTCGCATAGGCGCGATCATGGATCGAATCGAGACGTTGTTCGAGCTGTTGACGGGCTTGTTCTTGCGTCGCTACATCGGCATCACGCGCCACGTGAATAGGTTCACCCATCATCATCACGCCGCGGCTAAAGGGTAAGCAAATGCTCGTTCTATCCCAATTGTTCAAATCAATGCGACGGCTTGTTGCAACAACAATCGGAATAATCGGACGACCAGACAACCGCGCGAGAGCGATGATGCCTAACCCCGATACCCGCGCCACTTTCGGCACATCCGGTGTCATCACGACAATATCACCACCCTCAAGCGCCTTGATCATTGCGCGCAATCCCGCGGCCCCGCCTTTGCGTTCAAGCTTGCGTTGATCACCACCCGATGCACGAATAGGCTTAATGCCCATCGCTTCGCACGCTTTGGCAACAACGCCACCATCGCCATGGCGCGTGATCAACACTGAAACCGGCGCGTCTTTCCACATGGCCAGCGTGATCATAAAATTCTGACCATGCCAAATCGCTGCGATAAAGGGCGTGTTTAACTTTAACTGATCAATCATATTCGACGGCTCATAGGAAAAGCGCGTCGTCATCCGCACAAGTTTAAGATAGGCGGCAAGAAGCAACCCGATTGTGGCTTGAATCAATGGAAATCGGGAAATTGCTTTTAACATTCGATTTTAAAACGCCATTCGTAAGCGCTTAACCATGCGCATGGGTGTGCGGGTCAAGCAAACGATGGAGATGAACAATGAAGTATCGCATCTGCGCATTATCTACCGTTGCCTGTGCCTTAGCCTTCCAGGCCGCTTGAGCGGTCGCATAATTGGGGAAAATGCCGACAATGTCGAGCCTCGAAAGATCGTTAAAGGTCACGCTATCCAAATCAACAAGCTCGCCACCAAATACAAGATGGAGCAATTGTTGGCTTTCCGTCGCTTTATGGGTGTCGGTCATGGCTAAATTCCGCTGGTTTGATAGGCTTTGGATGATCACTTGTGGTTAAACGTTGCTTTCATGCGGCAAAACGCATCAAAAAACGCCTATACTCCGAAATGCCGCACTGCAGCATCAAGCGCAAGCCCTACCAAAAGGATAAGTCCGGCATCGCGATTGGAACGAAAAAGCCTCAAAGCCCCTCTTCCATCTGCAATATCGAGCCGTTTTACCTGCCAAATGAGGTGAAATGCGAAAAAAATCACGCCCAAATAAGCCAAACCGCCCAAATTCGCCATCCAAATCGCGGCAGCTAAAAGAGTAATGGTCACCCCATAAAATCCGCCAACGGCCATCGGCGTGGCTTTGCCGAATAAAAGCGCGGTCGATCGGATGCCAGCCAAAACATCATCTTCGATGTCTTGAATGGCATAGATGGTATCATATCCCATGGTCCAAAAAATCGCGGCCCCATAAAGACAAAGCGCAGGAACACCGAGCGAGCCAAAGAAAGAAGCCCACCCCATCAAAGCGCCCCATGAAAAGGCGAGCCCCAGCACCGCCTGAGGCCAAGAGGTAATCCGCTTCATAAACGGATAGGCCAACACCGGAAGCATGGAACAAAAACCAAGCACAATCGAAAAACCATTGAGTGACAGCAGAACGGCAAGCCCTACCAAACATTGCAAGCCACAAAACAATAAAGCTCGCGAAACGCTAACCGCACCACTGGCAACAGGTCGATTGCGAGTCCGCTCGACTTTTCGGTCAAGTTCGCGATCCGCAATATCATTATAGGTTGAGCCTGCACCGCGCATGGCAACAGAACCGATTAAAAACAGCACCATCAACGCAAGATCAGGATAGGCCCTGCGCGCAACATCGGCGGCCATCACGGTTGACCACCAGCAGGGCAACACCAAGAGCCACCATCCAATTGGACGATCAATCCGTGCCAGTCTTAAATAAGGCTGCAGCCAAAGCGGCGCTTTTGTATCAACCCAATTACCCTGCTTGGCATCGGGGACAGTGGGAGTAGTCGAAGCGCTCAATTAAAGCGCACCCTGCGGCAATTTCATCGCGCCGCCAACAATTTCATCGGCACCACCCATCGGCTGATGCGCTTGCGCACCGCCCGTGGCTTGAGCCTTTTTCTGCTGCTCGGCAATCTTGCACGCATTGGCCTTGGCCGCATCAATCTGCGCTTGCTGGCCTTTTAAGTTTGGACCAAGCGTATCAGGTGCGCGGCACCAAGCCCCATCGCGATCGAGCGCGCCAACGGTTGTGGCATTAATTTTCGAAAGCTTTGTAAACGTATCGCACGCATCTTCAGCCGTCGGCTTTTTGCTTTGAAACGATTGAATATGTTGCATCAACTGACCACGGTCGCCCAAAATCTTGGTCAATCCGACACAAGGATCCTCTGCTGCATCGGCAACTTTTGCCAAGCTGATAGCCGTCAGACATGCCAACGCAGCCGCTCCACGCAAGAGGTTGCGCGAACTAAAATGAGATTTGAACTGCAAAAATGATTCGTTCATGGCGCCTTTTCTAACAGCTAGATTGTTGTTGGATCAACCGCTTGGCCTTCAACAAGCCTGATTATCTATGCTATGTGGCGATACGATGGCGGTAGAGAACCTGATCCGGAGTGAGTATTTGCCTGACTATGACTTCAGAACCAAGCGGCTTTTTGTCGAATCGGACTTGGCCAGCGCGTCGTCCGTCACGCTTAGTCGCGAGGCCAGCCATTATCTGATCACCGTTCTGCGTCTTGGCCAAGGCGATGTCATTTTGCTGTTTAATGGCCGCGATGGGGAATGGCTTGGCCAAATCGACAAAGCTGACAAGAAATCCGCCGTCCTTAACCTCGTGAAGCAAACGCGGCCGCAGCCGGAACGCACCGATATTGATTATCTCTTTGCGCCCATCAAAACCGCCCGCCTTGATTATCTCGTGCAAAAAGCAGTTGAAATGGGAGCAAGTCGGCTCGTTCCGGTGATTACCAAACATACGCAGTATTCGCGTCTCAACGAGGAGCGGATGCGGGCCAATATCATCGAAGCCGCCGAACAATGCGGCGTTCTGCACGTGCCGGACCTCGCGCCTGAAATTAAACTCGATGCCTTGCTTGCCCAATGGGACAGTGCCAGGACCTTGATTTTTTGCGATGAACGCGCCGAAGGGGAAGATCCCATCGCAGCCTTGCAAGCGGCAAAAC
>Ga0164297_10002255_pt1 | contig 19279 bp, 26 predicted proteins | sample GEODES058metaG_FD_113539 | JGI IMG/M metagenome (GOLD analysis project Ga0164297, IMG submission 113539) | Dystrophic lake water microbial communities from Trout Bog Lake, Wisconsin, USA - GEODES058 metaG | ecosystem: Environmental > Aquatic > Freshwater > Lake | place: USA: Trout Bog Lake... | reverse complement strand
TTCTACGTCGGCCAGTTTTCGGCGGCCGTCGCGGAGATGGGCCTTGAACCGTGGCATCGTGCCGGGAGAAGAAGGGAGACGCGCCTCTTTAAGGGCACTGTACTTATGCCACGCGAGCGCCCGCAAAATTTCCTTCGCTTAGATCATGTTTCAGGTCTTTGTTCGTGTCGTGCCTTCATCATGTAGAGGCTGCTACTTGCCGCAGCTGCAACCTCGCTACGGCGAGGATGCCACGCTAGGTGGAGCAGCTTACTAGTGGGGTCAATCACCCCGCTGCCAGCGGGTGGCGGCTGAGAATGCGATGCGGCACCGAGCATGCCACTCAGCCCTGCGTCCGTCATGAGGACGTCGCCATCGTCACCCACACGAGGTGAGGACGGTTGCTGTGCACTGCCCGCAAGGCGTATCCGCTGAGGGTCTTTGCTCACCTCCACCGTCGCATCCGCGCCAGTGTGTGTGTCAAAGACCCGCATAAGGTAGCCGTATGAACCGGTGGCAACGTGGCGCCCGTCGGCAGCCATAACGCACTCGAACTTGTCGAAGATTGCGTCATTCTCGTACACATCGCACAGCTTGCCGCGCAGGGCGTCGTGGACCGCGAATGTGGCAACAGGCCGCTGCTCCATGGCAACGTCCCAGAGCTTGAGAGTGAGGTAATCCCGAGACAACAGGTACCTTCCTCCAGCGCCAAACTGCACGTCGCTAATGCTGGCAATAATCTCGCTGAAAAAGCTGCGACTGCCTGGCACTTCCGGCTCCTCGAAAACGCGCGCCTGCGAGCTGCACATGGCACGCTCGCGCATGTCCGCCAATCGAATGACGCCCCTGCTGCTGCTGAACGCAAAGAGCGCACAGTTGGACGGGTGGAACACCGCGGCTGTGATCACCTCTGTCAGGTCCTCCATGTTGTCCGGCTTCATGTCCACTACCGTGAAACTCTGCGTGCCGCCTGTGTCAAGACTCCATAAATTCACACGCAGGTCGTCGGCGCTGATGAAGGTTGTGCAGTCGCTATTGACGCTCAGGCTGTGGATGTGGTACGTATGTGTGTTGGGATACACCCGTCGACACCGCGCAGCAAGCACCGCGTCTGCAGCCGCAACGCGCGGGATGCGCAGCGATTGTGGGCTCATGAATGTGTGAGCTGTATGCTCCAAGGATGGCGTCCCGCTGGGGCTCGCCTGTGCGGCGCTCCCTATTCTGTCGTTGTCGGAGATGTTAAAGTTGGTCAGCGCGCGCACCCTCTTCTCGAACACTTTCCACAGCTTGATGGTCTTGTCATTCGTTGTCAGCAGGAACCGGGACTGGTTGGCACCCTGCTGCACCCACCGGATCTTGTTGATCTTTTCTTCAATCTCCTGAGACTTGAGGTAGTCGAACTGATGGGCGACAAGCGTGCCGTGCAGTGTCAGTCAAGCCTTCCCAAAGAGACACAGCGCACACACAGCGCTACGCTGAGCAACGAGTCAGCCATCGACGCGCCTCTTGCTCGTGGCTCTGAAATTCCGTCACGTAGCGGTACTCAAACCTCCCGCTGGCCGAAGCAGCGTCTGTGTGCCCCTGCTTGAAGACAACAGCAGGCCAGATGCGTGAGTTTCTCGTTCCTCGCCATTTGCCCACGCACTGCACACGCGAAGCTAAACACGGCAGTCTCTGTAGTGCTGCTGACGCACAGAGCGCCCCACTGCCCCGGTGAGCAACAAGGTGCTCGGGGCGCCCGCTTCAATCGCGTGGGATTTCCAGCGGTTGGGGCCACGGCAGCGCCACCAAGGCCTCTCTGCGCGCCATATTTTGCAAGCCATGCGATAATAGCGGACTAAGCGTCGTGCACGCGCCTTTTCGTCGGCTCGATCGAAGAGTACGACTCGGCCTCCCCTGTCTCCCGTCGCGAGCTGCTCGCCAGTGGCGTCGAACTCGACGACGGAGAGCACGTCGGCTGGTAGACGGACGCGCGCGGACAGTGTGTCAGGGAGCGGGCCGTGCCGGCAGGACGGTCGTTGTTAGCTTGTCCCGGTTTTCTCACAGCCGGCTCGCCACGCGCCTTGCTGAACTTCATCGCCCGGCTGGTGCTCCCCGAATACTTGCGAGAAGTGCCACCGTAGCTGCGGCACCGGGGTGCCGTCGCTGCCTTGCAAGGCAGCCATTGCCTATTGGCCTTGTTTCGTCGCGCTTCGGCGACGCTTCAGCGGCTATCGCATCACATAAAGGTGGCGAAACACTTCGAGCATGCTGCTGTTCCGCAGCCTCGGTCTGTCATGCGGCGCCAACGCTACTTGGGGACCTGGGATTCCCACGCCGCGCGCTCCAAGACTGAGTCCAAGAGACACAGTGCCCCACAACCTCGTTAAACTCTCTCCAAATGCTCAGCACTCGCTCTCGCGACGGGTCCACTGTCGCTGATGACGTGGAATTTCATCCGCGATCCCGACGCAGGTTCGTCATGACGCGGACGCTGCGTGTTCGCTACTCCGGCGGCAGCTGCAGCTTGACTGTGAGCGACGATGTCACGCTTGACGCGTTGAGGGCAGCTGTGCACGAGAAGACAGGGACTCGAGTGGGTAGACTCCTTAGGGGGTTTCCACCTTCTCCACTGACGGACGTCGCCTCGCTGCAGTCTGGAGACACGATAGCCGTGGTAGAGGACAGTAGTCCTAAAGGTGGAGGCACAGCCGGTGCTGCCGTCTCGGACAGTAGGCCTCCAGACGAGACGGTTGCACCGGGTGTGCCTCCATATCGGCGCGCTCCTCCAGCCCCTCTGCAACACGTTGCACTGCCGCGAGGCGAGGTCATAGTTCGTCGTGCTGTTGCTGACGACAACTCGTGCCTGTTCAATGCTGTTGGCTACTGTTTGCAGCACAGTCGAGCGGTTGCGACACAGCTGAGGCAAGTGGTGGTCGACGCTGTGAACGCTGACCAGGAGACGTGGAGTGAGGGCGTGTTGGGTAAGTCAAATGTTGAGTACCAGCGATGGATTGCGTTGCCGCACTCTTGGGGCGGCGGCATAGAGCTGGCCATTCTCAGCTCGCATGCTGGTGTCGAGATTCAGGCGGCGGACATTCAAACGTGCCGCGTGGATCGCTACGGAGAAGACCGCGGCTATCAAGAGAGAATCCTGCTCGTCTATGACGGGCTTCACTACGATGCGCTTGCTCTCGCCCCGTCCGCTGACGCTCCTGAGGACTTTGACACAACGGTATTGCCACTGGTGGATGCAGAGCTTGATGCCGCGATGGCGGTGCTAGTGAAGGCGCATCATGACGCCCATTCCTTCACAGACACCGCAAAATTTAGCTTGCGCTGTCTAGTATGCCGTGAAGGGCTGACGGGGCAAGCAGAGGCAGTAGCTCACGCACAAAGGACAGGACACGCGAGCTTTGGTGAGTATGACTCCAAGAAGTGAAATTTCACTGACTCAGGAATTCGGAATTCGGAATTTCATTGATGGTCGGCAACCATCAACGTCACTGTGCGCCGGTGTTCTCAGGCTTGAATACGTTCATGCCAGTCGCGGCGGTGGTGCACAGAAGACCGGGCACTTGGGGATGCCAGCGAAGCTCCTTCACATCGCGTTGCCCCTGGTGCACAAACATGAGTTGTGGCGGCAGCTCAGCCGGCGGCAGTGCATTGCCACCGGCCTGAATTGCGGCCGCCTCCTCCTCTGCGTCTCGTTCGACAGCCAAATCCCAGATGGCGACGCTATTATCAGCCGAGGCTGTGGCCAGCGTGCTGCTGTCGAACATCGCCCACTCGATGCTAGTCACCGCTGCGCTATGGTAACTGATGCTCGCTACGAACTTGCCGGCTGCAAAGTGCCTCAAGTCCCAGATACGGAAGCAGCCATCGTCGTCAGCGGAGGCCAGCATAGCGGGCGCCGTCCGATTCCAGGAAAGCACATTCACATCGCTGTCGTGGGCTGCTGCAGTCAGTGCAGCCTTGGCTCTCTGCCTTGCGTCCCAGATGCACACAGCGCCGTCCACGCCACAGGAAGCGAATACGCCCGCCTCGTTGGGGCTCCACTGCAAGTCCTCCACAGAGGCACCACCATGGCCGCTGTACGTGTCGCTGCTCACCACCCATCGCCCGCCCTCAGCGGGCTCCCACAGGTGCACGGCGCCGGCGCAGTCTCCAGAGAGGAGGCGCCCCTGAGCGACCGGAGACCAGTCTAATGCGTAGCCCTCGGTGGTGTGGCCGCTGAACACCTGACGCGGAGGCACACGAGCCACCTTTGCTGATGCTGGACCGGATGCAGTGTCGCCGTGCAGCGCCAGCAGCTGCGGCTTCACGTCCCACACTTGCACATGCGCCGTCTCCGCCCATGTGGCAACCAGGTGCGGCGACTGCGGCTGCGCGCGAATGCGGTTCACTCCGCCATGGTGGGCTATTTGACGGCACTGCAGCACAGGTGTCCGGCCCTCGTCTTCGCTATCACTGCTACTCTCATCACTGTCACTGTCGGCGGCGTCCCGGCGCGTCTTGAACAGCTGTGTGAGGCGGACAACGTTGATTACGTTGCTACCAGCGTTGTCTGCTTGCGAGCCCGTGACAAGGTACATGGAATGCGGAAACTGAGTTCGACACTCGCCAAGCTCGTCGCGCAGGATATCCAAGCTGAAATGCAGGCGTGGAGACAGCGGCGTGAGCGGTGAAGGAAGTCGCAGTTGTAAGCCAAGTCCCCGCACCTCAAGCACGGCCACTCGAGCTGGAACGCGTGCAAGCAGTCATAAGCGCTGGGGTCGTATTCCAAGTCCTCCACGTCGTCGTCCCCAGGTTGCCAAACCTGTGTGTTTTGTGAGCGCAGTGAAGTAGGTGGCCAGAGACAGCCGTCAAATGCTCCGCGTCAAGCTCGGTGCCCGAGCACTCGCGCTCCTTCACAACCGTACCTGTCTCTCTCCGTCAGGCTGCATGGCTGCATCCTCGTCAGCCTCCTCTTCGTCTTCGTCCTCGTCCCCATCCTGAAGGCACACACATGTCATCAGATTCTGCTTGGCAATTGCTTGCCATGCGGCACTCTCTCGCGCGCAACACTTTGCGGCGCACTTGGTCCATATCTTCCTCTTCAGACAACTCCTCGTCGAGATCAAGGGCATCGTCTGGACCAGCTACTTCCTCCACCTCCTTCCTCTGCGCATGGTGCGCCTTCTTCGGATCTCTCATGGTCGGCGCCGCAACACCCACGCAGATGTCAATCGGAACAAGGAGGAGGCGCGTGGTATGCCAGCGTGGCCTCGACTCGCTCCATCTTTGCCTTTGACAGACGAGAATGGTGCAATGCGCCGGCTGAGACACCCTCTTCGCCATGTGCGTGATGCTTCCACATGGGCCGCGTCGTGGGGTAACGGAGACTGCGGGAGACTAGGCCACGACGCTGCGTGTGTCTCTCTCATAGTTCCAACTCGCCTCCCCTTGGCCGACGTACAGTCCGTCTCTGCGGGCGGGGCTCATAGCCTCTTCTTAAATGGGGATGGGCGTCTGTTCACGTGCGGGCTGAACGAGAACTACCAGCTTGGCCACTCCTTCGGCTCGTTGTTCACCCACCAGCCACGTGTGGTGGACCTCCCCCCTGTGGCGGTGGCGTCTGCTGGGCATTTCCACACTGTCGCGGTCACGCGAGAGGGCCAGGTATGGACTTGGGGTGACAACGCGTATGGCCAAGCTGGCCACGCGGGAGTGAGTGTGGTACAGGAGCCGCAGAAGGTGGAAGCCTTGCACGACGTCAAGATTGTTTCTGCATCCGCAGGCGCAAGGCATACACTTCTTTTAGCTGATGATGGCTCTGTCTATGCATTTGGCGCGAGACCGCTGCTGGGCGTCGCCTCAGAGGGATGGTGGGTTCGCAGAGGCGATAATGAGGCCACACCAAGGCGCATCCGAGCACTCAGTGGCTGCACCGTCGTCGCGGTGTCTGCTGGGGCGCAGCATTCGGCTTGCATTGATGATGAGGGCCGTCTCTTCACATGGGGCTTCAATGCCCTCCACCTGCTGGGTCGGACGGGCAATGCTATGGAGCCTGGCATTGTGAGAGACCTCCCAGCACTACAGTCCGTTGCTTGTGGTGGTTTGCACACCGCAGTCGCTTCGGTTTGCGGAGTTTGCTTCACGTGGGGTGCCAACCAGAACGGGGAACTGGGTGCTGAAGCACAGTTCAGCAAGCAGCAGCGCTCGCCCATGGCGGTACCTGAGCTGGCCGATGTTTCCCAGGTTTCCGCTGGCTGGCGCCATACATCAGCACGGTGCATGGACGGCAGCTTGTGTGCGTGGGGATGGGGAGGCAGCGACGGGGCTGACACCGGCGGGCAGCTCGGTGTGGCGAACCCAGTGGACTTTTGGTCGCCGACTGCGGTCCAAATGCCGCCTCGCAGCCGAGCGCTCAGCGTGTCATGCGGCTGGAATCATAGCCTCGGCGTGTTCGTAGATCAGTGACGACATCACATTAACGTCTCCTCTCGTGTTCCCGCGGGACAGGCATTCGTATTTTTGTCCTGCCGGCAAGGATGATGCAGTGCGGCGCTCCATGCGCGGTGACAGGAACACCTGCTCTGACGCGACAAGCAGCAAGGTGCGCCCTTGCTGACAACTGGGTCGGTCTACACTCAGTATCTGAAGCGCCCTGCGTTGTGTATGCGACTCTAGAACCGGGCTTGCGCTCAGTAGATCGCAGACAAGGACGAGCGCAGTAGCTCGCTCAGCTTCCTTGTCCCTGTCTGAAGACGGGAAGTGGAACGGTCTACGCGTCGCGTACCAGGCGTGTAGAAGCCTCGACGCAACTGGAACGCGTTCCTCTGGTCGCCGCTGAGCTTGCGCTGTTGCTGTGCAGGGCGTACCGGGGGCATACAGTGAGCAAGCCTCGCTGCTTGCTTACGACGGCTGCTCGCCGGCTCCGTCTGACCAGTTCGAGCACGCGTTTGAGGTGTGTGCCGCACCTTAGTTCGCGAATTCCGTGGCGCGTCTGGACAAACAAGGCCACCGCCCTTACTCGCCTTGACGCAGGCGGTGGAGCAGTTCCGCGTCGATCGCGCTGTGCTGCCCATCGAAAATTCACTCGGGGTGCGTCTTGAAGGGTGCCCAACACCTAACCTGGGTGCACTCTCTGACACAAGTGTGCAGGGAAGCATCCACCGCAACTTCGACTTGCTGCTCCGCCACCGATTGCACATTGTGGGCGAGGTGCGCCGGAATGCTTCCTGCAATGCTTGTGGCGCATTGCTTTGTGCAGAGTGCACTCACACGGGTGATAACAGGTCAACTTGAAAGTGAATCACTGCCTGCTGGCTTTACCTGGCACTAAGAAGGGAGACATCAAGCGCGTCATGAGCCATCCACAAGTGAGCGCTTGCTGAACCTCGGCAGCATGCGTTTGCCATTCTTGCGGACTAATTCACGCATGCTGCGTACCAGGCGCTGTCCCAGTGTGATGGCTACCTCACGCGCATGGGGGTCGTCAAAGAAAGCGTCGATGACACAGCAGGTGCAGCGAAAACGATCGCTGCAATGAATCTCAGGTGCGCGCGCATCTCAAGCCCAGCTAAAAAGCCGTCACCGTGCGTAAATGTGCCTGGATGTATCTGATGTCAACTCCACCAGGGACTGCGCGGCAGTGGCAAGCTCGCGTGCCGGGGAACTGTATGGCCTGGAGGCTCTAGACACAGCCATTCAAGACGACCAGGACAACTTCACGTGCGTCGACTCTAGCGATCCTCCTATTCCACCTTTCCAAACTGACGTGGTTTCCTTTCCTTTCTGGACTCCAGTCGTTTCATCGCCCTGTCACGCGATCCGCTGCAGTTTGCCGGCATTCCGCCACCGGGGGTCATGTACAAGACATCGATCGTGTTCTCCCTAGCCGAGGGGCCGGGCATGCTATTCAAGGCGCTATCTTGCTTTGCTCTGCGCAACATCGACCTCACAAAGATCGAAAGGCGTGTGCATTCACATTCGCTGCCCAGCCCAACATCAGCGGCCACACGCTGCTCATGCCCGCTTACTCGCATTTTCTCTTGAACAGTCGACCGATGCGCACGAACCCCATAACTGTGGTGGATCCCGCTAGCGGCGAGAATACTAGTGGTCAGCTCCTGCGATTCAGCTACCTGTTCTACGTCGACCTGTTGGCCAGCACAGCCGATGTGAACACGCAGAACGCGCTGCGGCACTTGCAAGAGATGGCGCCCTTCCTGCGAGTCCTGGGCTGCTTCCAGACGGCCAACGGGCGCACTGCTCCGTAGTAACAGTAGTAACGGGTAACATTGATACACGCATGCGGCTGTTTCGCTTGTCGGGAAGTACAACAGCGATACCGAAGTGTTCTTGTTCACGTCACTCACGTCAAAGCCACCCCAGATTCTGCAGACGTCAAGGAGCAGCGTGCTACTACTATCAGTGATGCCCCTGTGCACTTCTTGCTTGGTGTAGAGCTTTCTCTAGAGTCGACGTGTCCTCGTCCACCTCTTGCTTTGTGAGCGTCAGGTTGAACGGCTCGCCTTTGCCGCTGCGGACCCTTGCCGTGGCCGCGCACGAGCCGTCATCGTTCCAACGAGCCATCTGTGGTGAGGCAGCCAGACGGCGTCGCGATATAACGTCAGCGTCAGAAGGCGAGGAGGCAGCAGGTTAGGGCCGGACAAGACCACACACGCGGCAGATCAGCCACCACCAGAGCCGCACGCGCCGCCGGTGCCCGTCAAGAAGCCAAGCCTCTTGATGGCATGCCTGCGCGCGCAATGGAGCACGCCAGACGACTGCGGTGGCGATGCACACGACTCTCTGCCCTCGACGCACCGAGCGGCGAAGGAAGCCCGGATAGACGAGGACGTCGTACTCGTCCACGCTCACATACTGCGGTCCAACTGGACGAGTCGCCATTGACTGTGCGCTTCACGTCGACGGTGAGGGGAGCGCAGGTGCACAGCAGGCGGGCCTTCCGTCAGCTAAACCTAAAGGAGCTCGTCGTTGCAACGATTCCAATTTGCCAACTTTTGTCGCCACAACAGTGGAGCTGCGTGCTGGCACAGGCGAGCCGCTGGATGGAGGCCGGTTCGGGTAGGTTCCAAACCCAGCCTGGGCGGTGACACCGTTCTACCCATGGTGGCTGCTGGTCGCGGCTGTCGGTTGTGGGTCGACTACTCACTTGTCGAAATTTTTTTATCGGAATCGCAAAGCACAACACAGCTCCAGGGACGATTTTTATTGCTGCGCGCACTGCACCCGCCCACCGCGAGGATCATCGTCCTCGTCCTCCTCCATCTGTCGTTCCCGCTGGCGTCGCATCTCCTGTTCCATGTCGATGTCTGATACAGACACCTCCTGGCAAGACTCAAGGTCCACATCCACGGTGGGTCGCGGCGGGAGCAGGCTTGCCAGCTGCGCAATTTCCTTGTCGCCAAGGTCTCCTGGCTCCGGGAACACGACGTCGAAGTGGATAAAGAGGCGCCCCTTGTCGGAGCTACGCTGCCACACAGGCATGCCCTCGTCGTAGACAGCCTTGAAACTTCCTGGCTTGATGACGTCGCCCTCGTTGGAGCTGATCAGCAGCTGCCGCCCGTCCAAGTGCGGGATGGCAAACTTGAACCCGCACAGCGCCTCCGACAGAGTGAGTGTCTTCTCGTAAAACAGGTCAGCGCCTGACGATCGGCAAAACAGGTGTCAGATGAACTCATGCGTGAGGCAGGCAAGCGCGGGACGCGCCCTTGCGCTTGAAGACGGAGTGCTCCTTCTGTTGGACAACGAAGATGATGTCTCCAGGAATGGTTTCCGGCTGCAGGGGTGGAAAGTATTGAGTGCGCTAATACGACCAGCACGGGCAGCATTGAGGATACGCACCGCCTCATCAGCTTCGCCACGGAATACGATCTTTTGGTTGTGTTGCATGCCGCGCTCCACCACGACCTCCAGAATCTTTTTGTCCTGCACAACCTTGTTGCCCTGGCACTGCGGGCACCTGTCCTTATCGCTGATGACTTGCCCTGCTCAGTCAATGAGGGGTGTCAGTGAACGACCGCGCGTGCAGACATCGCCAGCCAATCTGCAGGTGTGTCCTGTCCGCACCTGCGCCTCTGCACTCTGGGCACACCATCTGCATCTGCTGAACCATGCCCGGTGCGATCTGTCGCAACTGGATCTTCACGCCCTGGCCCTGGCAGGAGCTGCACCGAGCGCTGGCGCCACTTTTGCTGCCCTTCCTGCAAGTGGGCGACAGGCTTCATCAGCCCGGAGACTGAGCAAGATGAGTACCCCCCGCCCCTGATGAACGCACCCCTCACACTTGCCGCACACCACATTCTTGGCCAGTGACAGCTTCTTCGTCGTGCCCGAGTACAGGTCCTCCAGGCTGACCTTAAGGGGGTGCACAACATCCTCGCCCTTGCGCTTGCCTCCACGTCCGCGGCCGCCGCCACCCATACCTGCGCAGGAAGGCAAGCGACCGTCAACATCGCCGCTTCTGTGGCAGATGCAGCGTTCAAGGAGGACGCGCCTCCGCCGAAGGGGTTGCCGCCAAACAGGTTCTCGAAGATGTCGAACGGATTGGCCCCGAAACCGCCTCCGCCGCCGCCCATGCTGTCCTTCAGCGCGTCCTCTCCGTACTCATCATACAGCTGACGCTTCTCCGGGTCGCTGAGCACCTCGTATGCCGCCGAAATCTCCTTGAACTGTGGACGGCGGGCCTCCGTCAGGAATGGAAGACTGCCCCGTCTCGCGGCGCTGAGGCCTCCAGTCGGCCAACAACGCACCTTTTCGGGGTCGCCGCCCTTGTCCGGGTGGTTCTTTATCGCTGCCTTCTTGTACGCCTTCTTCAGGTCGTCGGAGCTCACACCTTTCTCAACTCCCAGGAGCTCATAGAACCGTGTGTTGTCGCTCTACAGCGTTTACGGCACACACATAGGAGTCAGTGTGCCAAAAGGGAAGTGTCGAGAGCCATGAGAAGAAAGGAAGCAAGCCTAGCGGCCACTTGTTCCGCACACCTTCTTCGGCGCCGCTCTTCCGAACATCTTACGGCTGTGTCAAGCTCAGCGCCGGTCTGTCACTCTCGCCTGCGTCGCGAGCGCAGTGTCACCCAGCCCAGCAAGTGTCTCCGAGAGGGGTCAACCCGCTCCCCAGGCCGATGAGGTGGCGCTCAGAGCGAGAGATTCTCGAGAGCCCCGTCGAGGACACGATGTGACGACGTAGGGCATGTTGTGCGTGATTGTGCACGTGTACTGGGCTTCCGTCGTGCTGCTATGCGGCACCGCGTTGGTGTTGCCAGAGAGGTGAGAAACTGACACTGTCACTGCCTGAATGCCCTGCAACACTTCTACAGCTCGCTCACACAGCCACGACATACGCAGCCTGCTCGCCCGAGCTGTCAGACTCTGCGCCAGGCGCGGGAAGCTCAATCTGGAGGGGGCAGTGCCACCGGCAAGTGACGCACTGTCCAGGATCCAGGCGTGCAACGCTATCGACGCGCGTATCACGTGTAGCGCACTTCCTGACTCAGCTACAAGTTCCGTGCCCGCAACGCTTCAGGCGCTGAGCGTCCCGCACAGCTGGTTCAGTCACTTCTACCTTGTCGGCAACGTCTGCAACTGTGCGCTGGCTTGTCACGCAGCTTCTTGGTTGTTATGGACCTCAAATTTTGTGACGTCCGCAGGTGTTATATTGCAGCTTGCGACTCATCTTCAATTCCAAATAGGTGCGCACGCGGTGGTAGACAAGTTGGTTGAGCCATGCCCACATCTGACGAGGTTCGCCGCATGGCCAGGCACGCTCTATGTGCTTGCACTATTCCAGGTGCACCTCATCCGGCGCGGACTCGAGAGGCACGCGCATTGGTGTCATCATCGCCGCCCGTCTTTGGATGTTGACTGACCCCCTGCTCTTTCTGCTGCTCCCTGCTCTTTCCCCCTGCTCTTTCTTAGCACACTGCAATCGAAGTTCAATCCGAGGGCACGCATGCACGCTGGCGGTTACGTGTTCGGTGCGTTGAATACTCATTTCATATACCGCAGTGTGCTGATTATGTGATGCATGCAGGACTGTCCTACTATGTATTCGCAAGGTGTGGCGGCGCGAGGTTCACGCATACACTAATGTGCATATAGAGCTGACGCGCCGCTCACAGCTTGTCATTGTTGGAGCGCCGCGAGATGGAACAGCTTGAATGTGCCGCTTGTGACACTGCAGGCTGTGCTGGAGGACTAGCAGAGGCAACCACACCGGCCAGCCTATTCTTAGTTGCCGGGACGGTTGTTTTCCTGTATGGGAGCCTGCATCAATATCGCTGCCACCGTATCCTAGCTCGTATGAAAGTGGATGCCTGCCACAGTGCAAAGCAGCCATATCGACTGCCCGCGGGAGATTGGTTCGACCTCGTGCCCTGCGGCCACTATCTGGTGCGATTCTGCGCTCGTTGCAGCTCGCATCTGCGGAGCTTTGGCGCCCGCGTCTCACAAACGCTGCTCAATTGCGCGCAGGCTGAACTTGTCATCTATCTGGCGCTCACCATCGCGCGTCGCGGCAACAGTGCTTGTGTACGCCCAAATTGCGCAGTAGCGCGTTCGCTGCGCAGACATTGACATCATGGGGGACTCACGCGCATGTCTGCAGCTTCTCATGCTCTCAGCAATAGCATCCAACCTGGCAGTCGGCGCGCGGGAGACGCAAGCATGGTACTCGCGTCACGTGCCGGTGAGTCAATGCATGGTTGACTGTGCTTGCATTGCCTCACCCTTTTTAGTGTAGGGCTCTGCATCGACATCGTCAAAGGCGTCGTTCATTCCAGGCGTTCTGTGATCATGTGCGAGTCACCTCAGCAGCGGCCGCAGCACGATCCCTGAGCCACCGTTGAGAGACAGCCTCTCGCGCCAGCCTGCATCGCTGGACCATGTCGCCCCGGAAGAGCACGCTTTCGTTGATAGCCCTCCTCTCCGACACCCTTCTCGGTGTGAGGCCTTCCGGAAGCGTGCAACGGCACAGTGGGCAGGGCAGAGAAGGCTTGTCCAGCCTTTGCACGCGGCACCTTACCAGGCAGTCGCGGTGAAATGTGTGGTTGCATACTGTAATATGCACACCACGCCTCGCCACCGTTTCGCCGTCTCTAGAGGACTCGGAGGACGCTAGAGGACTGAGGCAGACTGCACAGGTTTCACACGGCTCCTCCTCTGCGTCAACAGCTTTGTCTGCGTGACTCCTCGGTGTTGCGGGGCGCGCCTGCGGTGTGTGAGGCGGCGAAAGCACAGCGGCTGGCGACACCAAGTCTGCAAGTGCTGCGACAGAGGGTACGTCCGACGCCTGCACAACGCGAGCCCTGTCCTCGTCGCAAGCCCCCTCTCCACATACGCATGGCTCCTCCTGCATGTCCAAGGCGGAGGAGACGCGTCTACAGTTTCACGCACGTGCTTAACAGCACCTTCGGTCTTTCCGGGGAAACGGCTCGTTGCGCCTGCTGACGTGGCGTCTTGCCTTTCTCCCTCCTTACACACGTCTGCGGCATGGGCGGCATGATCATAGAGCCACCAGCAGACAGCGCCCCGAGCGCGTCCGATCCGGAGGTGCGTGTGAACACGAGCCATGCGACGCGAACTCTGCACGTGCTCACCCCACTCTTGCCTGCGACGCTGCAGGTGTGGGACGTAGTGGTCGTCGGGGCCGGCGTCGCGGGCTCCGCGCTGGCATACAAGCTGGGCCAGGCGCGTGCGAGCAGACAGCCGTCTTGTGTGTGCGCCCAACGAAGACTGGCCAGCACTGACCCTGTCGCGCCGCTCCCTATCGTCCGCACGCGCAGGAGGGCCGTCGTGTGCTGCTTCTGGAGCGCGATCTGACGCAGCCCGACCGCATCGTGGGCGAGCTGCTGCAGCCTGGCGGGTACTTGAAGCTCAAAGAGCTGGGCCTCCAGAGCTGCGTGGACGACATCGACGCCCAGCTCGTGCACGGCTACGTCATGTTCAAGCAGGGCGACCAGGCGCAGCTGAACTACCCCACAGAGACGCACGGAGCGGACGTGGCGGGCCGCAGTTTCCACAACGGGCGCTTCGTGCAGCGCCTGCGCCATAGAGCAGCTGCAGTGAAGAGCGTCAGCTTGCGCCAGGGAACAGTCAAGCGCCTCGTCGCCGCCGACGGAGTCGAGTGGCAAGAGGGCGAGGTGGTGGCTGGCGTCGCGTACCGCCGCGAAGGCGAAGAGCAGGACCGTATTGCCCGTGGCTGGCTCACTGTTGTCTGTGACGGCATGTACAGCACGCTGCGCAACCACCTGTCGACGCCGGATATCAAATTGCCGAGCTTCTTTGTCGGCCTGTTGCTCGATGGTGCACAGCTGCCCGAGCCAGGTAATGCTGTGGTGGTGCTGGCAAACCCATCACCCATTTTGTTCTACCCTATCAGCAGCACGGAGGTGCGCTGCCTCGTCGACGTGCCCGGCGAGAAGCTGCCATCGGTGCGCACAGGCGAGATGGCGGCGCACCTGCGGTCGCTGGTGGACCAGGTGCCTGAGAAACTGCGCCCTCACTTCCTGGCTGCAATCGACAAGGGCGCCTTCCGGAGCATGCAGAACAAACTCATGGCGGCGCAGCCACTGCACCAGGCGGGCGCGCTGCTGCTGGGAGACTCGTTCAACATGCGTCACCCACTGACTGGGGGTGGCATGACAGTTGCTCTGCACGACACAAAGCTGCTGTGCGACATGCTGCACGCGCCGCTGGACTTGACAGACCCAGTGACGACTGCGAAACAGACATACGCGTACTACACGCGCCGCAAGCCGTGGGCTGCAACCATCAACACACTGGCGAACGCCCTGTACAAGGCACGCACACATGTTGCCGTGTGGATTCAGCACTCAAAGCTGCAACTGAGAATCCATCCTTCCGCAGGTGTTCTGTGACACAGGCGAGTCATGGAGCGAGGAGATGCGCCAGGCATGCTTCGATTACCTGCGTCTCGGCGGTGTATACGCGCAAGGGCCGATCTCGCTGCTCTCTGGGCTGAATCCCAGGCCTTTTGTCCTCGTTGCGCACTTCTTTATGGTGGCTCTCTTTGGGGTGCGCTCGTAGTGGCATTGGTTGGTGTGCATTCACAACCTCACGCATGCTCTGCCCCTCCCAGATTGGTCGCCTCCTTCTGCCGGTGCCAACACCAAAGCGCGTGATGATGGGCGCGCGCCTCTTGTTGGGCGCCAGTGCCATCATCGTCCCCATCATCCGGGCAGAGGTGTGTGCCGGGAGGCTTTCAGGTCTACGCGAGTACATGACATCTGATGCGCAAGTTCCCTCACCACAGGGCATACGTGCCGTGTTCTTCCCGTCATTGGTGGCGATTAAGCGCTGAGTCCCACCTCCAAGATTTTGGACTGTCCGGCGGCGCCGTCGCAGTTCTATTTGCGTGTTATCAGAGCGTGCATCGAGCCCGGTCCCGTTGAGAGAGGGCTTCGCATGCGCAGCGGCTGTTGCGCCTGACAGACGTCTGTTGTCGACTTCTTCACCTGTCTCCCCCAACCCGAAGGGATGGAACCTGCGCCTGGAGAGCACACCTATGTGCGCTTAATCAGCCAGGAAGGACACGTGTTTGTTGTGGAGAGAAGAGCTGCGTGTGTCAGCAAGTTGATAGAGACCATGCTCTCCTCCGGTGTGTTGCTACCGTGTTTCGCTCACGACGCGTCGCCTCACCTGGCGCCTTCGTCGCAGATGGCTTTGAGGAGGCGCGGCACGGCGCAATAACCTTCCAAGAAGTGCGTCCCGCGAGACTGCTCTCAGCAAACACCGGACACGCTAACCACCGACGCGCTCACCGCAGATCAAGACGGCTGTGCTCGAGAAAGTTTGCCAGTACTTCTATCACAAGCTGCGCTGCGACGAAGCCGTCAAGCGCGGCGCTGAAGCGCTGCCAGAGTTCCCTATCGCGCCAGACATCGTCTTACCGCTGCTCATGGTGCGCGTCTTGGTCGGCGCATTCAACTTGGCTTGCAAACTGACTTCGCAGACTCGCTACTTTTCTCCAGGCGAGTAATTACTTGTACTGCTAGTGCTACGCTAATGCATTTCATCATCATTTCATCGATGCCGCATTGTGTCCATGACGCGGGTGTTTCTATAGCCTGCTCTGCCCAGGGCTCTCTGGTGAGGCTGGCTGCGGCGAGTGGTGATGATGATCATGGTGATGTCTGGGGCGGTGGTGCTTGGGCTTCACACGACGGCCCACCACTGAGTCCACCAGCTGCGGTCCAACCGCAGTCGCATGCCTTGCGATGGTAATTCCACCAACAGCCATGAGTGTGGTGCGCACAAGCAGACCCACCAGGTTGGGCGACTTCTGCACTGCATCGTGCTCGCCACCACTCAAGAGTGAGCCCGGACGCCTGCCAGAGACGCTCTGTGGTGTGCTGGGCGCGCTTTGGCCCGACGGCGGTAACTTCCGCGAGGCTGTTCGCGCGCGCATACGTTCCTGGCGGCGCTGCTTGTGTGAGCACAAGCCGCGTTCCAGGTTTTGAACGCATCCCCACATTCCTCGGCGCACAGCCAGCTTGGCTAAGTCGTGCTGGATGCCCATGTCCTCGTAGTGCATGAGCACCACCTCGCAAGCTGGGCTGCCGCTGCGGCCAGGCACGGCTCGCATGCGCCATGCACTGTAGAACTCTGTCACGCGGCGACACCCGCTGCGGGGCGGGCAGTCGCGATACTGGCATGCTCTTGAAATTGTGTAAATGTCCTCTCTTCACGGAGACATATCACGTCGTCAGCGCACGCCGTGTGTGCACGCAAAAGACAACACACGCACCCATCCACGAAGGAGCGCCTTGCGAACACGTAGTCTCGTGGGCAGCACATAAGCGGGAAGCGGCGTACCCAGCGCGTGACTTCAGCGCCAGTTCGGGAGTCGCACTCGAGGACCTCGAAGCCGACAAACATGTCATCCCAGTGCAGCCGGTGTCCGTCGTCGTTGAAGAAATCCAGCAGGTCCTGCGGCGTCGAGTTCTCGAACACTGAGACACTGAGGTACTCAGCCGCGCCGCTCTGCAGTTTGGGTAGGGACACCAGGGACAGCCGTGGTGTGTCAGTTGGAGATAAGCGCTGAGGCAGAGCTATCCGGTTGCGGCGCCCTGCTCCACGCTTCCAGGGGTCCTGCGGCGACGCGTCGCAGGCCGGCAGCTGTCGACAAGTCTGCGTCGTAAGCGCGAGCTTGCTGCAGCGCACGGCGCGTGGGCGCAATGCACAGCCCGGCCTCAGGTTTAAGCGCCACCAGGCCTACGCGACGATAGTGTCTTCGCCAGGGCGGTGCCACGCACCGGAAGGTTGTGTCTCCACGCTTGGTACGTCATCACGCTGGTCTCCTTGTCCAGCATGCGCTGCCACTCGCCGGCGGGCGTTGCTCGGGGCATATCTGCGATGCGGCTCTTGAACGCCTGGAACTCGGCCACAGACACGGCGCCAGGCACCTCGCTGCACGGCAGAGGGACAGTGGAACGCGTCAGAGGGGCGAACGGGCGGTTATACAAGCCGGGCGGCGTTAGCCGGAGCTCCTCGTGCCCACAACCCTGGCACACAACACACCCTGCGAAGCCCGTCTCCACGCCCGCGCACGCCTGCAGGTTCACCACCGACGCCATGGAACGACGGAGAGTGCCAGACGACTGTGTCGCGTGCTGGCGCCGGCGCTGGCGGAAAACTTTGCGCAGCAAGCGGGCAGCTCGTTGGGCGAGCCAAGGTGCGAGGAGGCTGGCAAGCAGCCCGCCGCGCGCCTTGGCCAGTCGCCACGCGCTGCCAGCGGCTGAGATGAGGATGAACGCAATGAGAGGCAGCCACACGGGCAGCGTGGCCACCAGCAGCGCAGACGCGTCAATGCGCTCCGCAGTCGGCCACAACTGCCACTGCGTGGGCATTTTGCCCTGCAGCAGTAGGTCCACAAACATGGTCCACACCAATCACAGGAAAGACATGCGAGGTGGACAAGGCCAATCGGATCGGCGAAGCGCTCAGAAGTTTTTTTTCCGCACAAAAGTGTTCAGTGCTTCATCTGCGAAATCTTGTGACGGCCAGGACGCCTCACATCAATGAGCCAAGCTCCTCAGTTCCAGTACGCGCTGTCCAGGTCCGGTTTGCCGCCGTCCAGAAGGCGGCGATCGATGGCAATCATGCACTTGCATCCCTGCGGCGCGGCGGCGCCACATTAAGGAACTCAGTACTTGCCATGAACGCAGAAGCGCTGCTTTTCATCCAAAAATGTTGGACGCACCGGTGGCACATGATACGATTTCAGTAGATGCTCGTTTGCCATGCGCTGCCCGGCGTAGATGAGCTCAATCTCCTCCCAGCTACAGAATTGCGCTGGTGGAGTCAGATGCTCAGCGCTTTATGATAGAGCTGCTTCGTGCGGGGCGGGCTCACCTGTTGATAACCTTGCGGGCGCCGGTGGACATGTCTGAACCGCGTCCGCAGCCGCCCTCCCACAGGCGCTGCTTGATTGCGGCAGCAGTCTCATCGATGCTTCCCTTCACACTGTGGAGCCGAGGAATCGCGGCCGGTCAGGACGCGGGGAAACCGAGTGAATACATGGAGCAGCACCGGTAGCGGCAGCCGTCGCAGAAGAAGGCAAAGTGCTCCATGTCCTTGCGCGGCGGCACCGTCGGAATGCCCTCGAACTGGAACTCGAGCGTCGCAATCTCCTCGAACACCTCAGCCTGCGAAAAGACGACAGGCCCAGTCGCGTCACACCAACAGGCACCTCGGGGAACACGCCACTGCGGCTTCAGAGTCTGGGCTTCAGCCGCGCAGTCCGGCAGACGTTCACCTTGGTGCCTGCTTATTTGCAGCAGTGCGCGCGAGCCGGCGCATTTGGGGCGGCGGGAGGAAGCCAGGCGTACCTCCTTGTCGGGCGGGATCTCTCGGTTCGAGTCGCAGCACCAGGCGCCCTTGCCCAAAGAGACTGAGCCGCCCGTGCCCGTACCGGCGCTCGCAGGCGTGATGCCAAGCTCTTTGGCGTCGCTCATGGCGGGGCGTTACAGGAGTGGCACTGGCCCCCGGGAGAGCTGGTAGCCTACCTGGAGGCGGTCTCCCTACCAAGGCCCCGCCTCCGATTTAATCCTGCCCCCTTCGCAGTCGTGGCGTGGTCAGCGTCATCGCTCGCGCCGCGCGTGTCGCTCCCGTGGTATGGCTGGCCTGTGCTTGTAGACTCCCAGAATATGAGCGAAGACCGACCGAAGCGTCAGCGGCGCGCTCCTTCGCGCATTGACACCGGCGGTGACACCGCTGGTGTGGACCTGGTACGAGAGGCTGTCAGCCCGAGTGCTGGTCAGGCTCAGAGTACCTAACATCTTCCTCACTGC
>Ga0164297_10002254_pt1 | contig 19280 bp, 15 predicted proteins | sample GEODES058metaG_FD_113539 | JGI IMG/M metagenome (GOLD analysis project Ga0164297, IMG submission 113539) | Dystrophic lake water microbial communities from Trout Bog Lake, Wisconsin, USA - GEODES058 metaG | ecosystem: Environmental > Aquatic > Freshwater > Lake | place: USA: Trout Bog Lake... | reverse complement strand
TGATCCGACGGTTTAATGTGGAATTGCCGTCGCTCATCGGACAAAAGGTACGCTAGGGATAACAGGCTGATCGGTTCCAAGAGTTCATATCGACGAACCGGTTTGGCACCTCGATGTCGGCTCATCGCATCCTGGGGCTGGAGAAGGTCCCAAGGGTCCGGCTGTTCGCCGGTTAAAGCGGTACGCGAGCTGGGTTCAGAACGTCGTGAGACAGTTCGGTCCTTATCCACTGTGGGCGCAGGAAACTTGAGGGGTTCTAACCTTAGTACGAGAGGACCGGGTTAGACGCACTTCTGGTGTGGCAGTTGTTCCGTCAGGGGCATCGCTGCGTAGCCATGTGCGGAAGAGATAAGCGCTGAAAGCATCTAAGTGCCAAGCTCATCCCAAGATAATGTTTCCCGGACGCAAGTCCCTAAAGACCACGGGCAGACCACCCGTTTGATAGGCTGGGAGTGTAAGCGCCGCGAGGCGTTCAGCTGACCAGCACTAATCGGTCGTGCGGCTTGATTGCTTTTTCCATTTATTTGGAAAAACAATTTCAACTCGCGAGTTGTAAAACGCCAATAGGCTTCTATGTGTAGTTTTCAGAGAATCGCTGAATCACTTCGGAACGATCTTTATAAAATAAAATTTTGCACGTCAAACGCGTGCGCAATAATTTGGTGGTATTACCGCAGTGGTCCGACCCGTTCCCATTCCGAACACGGCCGTCAAACGCTGCATGGCCGATGGTAGTGGTTGTATAGCTTCCGCGAGAGTAGGTAGCCGCCAGTCTTTCATATTAAACCCGAAGAATTATTTCTTCGGGTTTTTTATTTTGACTTGGATGTTTTAAGCGCGCGGCGACGTGAGAAGATAGATTGAGTAATATCAAATTACCGCGAAAAAATTTGCCGGATGACATCTTCAATCGGGACTTCCTGGATATCAATGTCTGTTACGGGTAATTCATCAAGCAACGTTTTGCAGACTGAAATGACGCGATCGCGTTTCACTTTCAACTTGATTGAAGTAAAATCTTTTTCAATCACCTCGCCATAATTTGATAATTTTTCCGCCGATTGGTTTTCCGCATTACTGCATTGAATCGTCACCAGTTTAAAATCAGCAAAGCGATCCACAACCTCATTCAGCTTGCCATCAAAGAAAATTTTCCCGTGATCAATGATGATCACGCGTTCACACAATTCCTGAATATCAGCCATGTAATGGCTTGTCAGAATGATGGTTGTTTTCTGTTCCGTATTGTGGTGGCGAAGAAAATCCCGAACTGTTTTTTGGGAAGTGACATCGAGGCCGATCGTTGGTTCGTCGAGAAATAATACTTTTGGTTGGTGTAGTAACGACGCGATCAACTCCATTTTCATCCGTTCGCCGAGTGAAAGTTCGCGGACATTGACGTTTAATTTTTCTTTAACGCCGAGTAACTCCGTCAATTCGCCAACAGTGTGTTTGAATCGGTCTGCAGGAATGCCGTAAATTTTAGCGTTCAACTCCAATGATTCGCGCGCCGGCAAATCCCACCAGAGCTGATTTTTCTGGCCGAGCACAAGTGCAAACTGGCGGCGATAATCATCGTGTCGTTCCCATGGAGTGTGGCTAAGCACTTTTGCAGATCCGCTGGTCGGATAAAGCAGTCCTGCGAGCATTTTCAGCGTAGTGGTTTTGCCCGCACCGTTCGGCCCTAGAAAACCGACAAGCTCACCCGGCTCAATTTTAAAGCTGACGTCGTTGACGGCGAGCGTCTGTTCGTATTGACGATGGAATAGTCCTTTGACCGCGCCGAAAAAGCCCGGCGTCTTTTTGTAGGTGCGAAAAGTTTTGGTGAGATTTCTGACTTCGATTGCGGACATGAAATTTTTAATTATAAGTTTTGAATTTTTAGTTCACCGCAAATTAACTAAAAATTCAAAATTAAGAATTAAAAACTGTCACCGCGCCAACTGCTTTTCCAGATAACTGACGACCTGACGGACGTTTGAATCAACATCCATGCGGTCTTTGACGAGCCGGTAAGCGTGCAGCACCGTGCCATGATCGCGGCCACCAAAGGCTTCGCCAATGCTGCTCAGCGAACTTTCAGTCATCGTGCGGGAAAGATACATGGCAATCTGACGGGGAAAAGCGATGTTTTCCGGGCGGCGTTTGCTGGTCATGTCTGCCAGCCGGATGTCGTAATGTTCCGCTACTTTTTTCTGAATAACTTCGATGCTGATGGTCTGCCGCCCTTCTTCATGCAGCATTTCGCGGAGCAAATTTTCGACAACATCAACCGTCAACTTTTTGCCCGTGAGCGACGCCAGTGCCGAAACGCGAATGAGCGCGCCCTCGAGCCGGCGGATGTTCGTCCGGATGCGCGTGGCGATGAAATTCATGACGTCTTCCGGCAAAGTCACGTTCATCGTTTGCGCTTTTTTCTGGAGAATTGCCAGGCGCGTTTCCACATCCGGCGCCAAAACATCGGCGGTCTGGCCCCATTCAAAACGAGAAACCAAGCGCTGTTCCAACCCTTGAATTTCGCTGGCCGGCCGGTCGCAGGTCAAAACGATTTGCTTGTGCGCTTCGTGCAGCGCGTTGAACGTGTGAAAAAATTCTTCCTGAATGCGTTCCTTGCCGGCGAGAAATTGAATGTCATCAATCAACAGCACTTCGCTCTGACGATATTTTTTACGGAACGCCACGAGCTTGTTGTTCTGAATCGCTTCGATGTATTCATTTGTAAATTTTTCTGAAGACACATAGGCAACGCGCGCACCTTTTTTATTGCCTGCAACGTGCTGGCCAATGGCCTGCAGCAAATGCGTTTTACCCAAGCCGACACCGCCGTGAAGAAATAATGGATTGTAAACTTTGCCTGGCGATTCAGCGACGGCTTTGGCCACGGCATAGGCAAAATTGTTATTGCCGCCCACGACGAACGATTCAAAAGTGTTCTTGGGGTTGAAATGTAAATCCCCGTTAGTTGGCGCGCGATCAATCGCTGCTGCTGCTTTCAATTTTGCCGGTTCAGCCGCCGGACGAGCGTTGGTTTTGGGGACAGCCGATTGGGGAGCAATCGCTTTGAATTTGACCTGTAACTTGCAGCCCGCTGCTGCCGCCACAGCATCCTGCATTAGCCCAAGGTAATTATCCTTGAGCCACACCTCGCAAAATTCGTTCGGAGCCTCAATGGTAATATGGCTCCCGTCCATTGCACTTGCCTGCAAGGGCGCGAACCACATACTAAAAGTATCCTGGCTCAATTTTGCGCGTAAATGCTCCTGCGCCGAGTGCCAAATTTTTTCTGCCGAAATCTGCATGTTTTTCCGCAAATACCCAAATTTTACTGTTTTATTCACTTCGCTGATTGGCTTGCTTCCTTCATCAAGCCGCGCACCAGTCAACCGCGTAGCGAATTGTTATTCAAGCGAAAACATTAAATGTTTGCCCTGACCTAAGTCCTTAGCTGCTCAATCTGATTTGTAAATCGTTCATTTTAAAACAGATGCGCACTTTCTGTCCTGCGGCATCTTCGTTGTGCGAGCCCACTGCTCCGTTTGCACAGCCTGATTCACAATTGCTAAGAAGTTTTTAGGGGATAATGTCGAAACATTCGAGGACAACATATTAACTTTTATTCGCAAGTTATTCACAATGTTAAAAACTCAATAATATCAGAGTTGAAGTCGCTGTTGGCCTGTGTGATTTTACGGAAGGCGGCTTTTAAAATGTGGATCTAGTTTTCGTAGGTTATTGGTCGTGCGGCTTTGCGGGCTAATATCCAGCCCAAACATCAGCAGTTTGCTTATACTTCTTTAAGTTCATTGACAAAAATAAGAAGTCATGATTTAATGTTCATAGTTGCAGCGGGCATAAGTCCTAACTGACAACCTGATCTTTGAATTTTAACAATTTCGGCGTCGGCTTGAGTGCAGCTGACGCGCGAGTTCTCCGTAATCTTACGTTGTGCTCATTCTGAATTCCCCGGACCTTTCGGCCATCCTCTGGCTGACTGGTCCGGTTTTTTCTTTTCCGGGTCAATCATTTATCCCCACCGCGTTCGTTGACACCTATTTTCCACGCTGTTACCGTTTCCGTTCATACTTGCAATGGAATACAAAGACACATTGAATCTGCCGCGCACGGACTTCGCCATGAAGGCCGACCTCGTCACGCGCGAACCCGAGCGTCTGAAAAAATGGCAGGCCGCCAAGCTCTACGAAAAAATCCAGGCATCGCGCGAAGGCAAAGAGAAATTCGTCCTGCACGACGGACCGCCGTTCGCCAATGGCGATGTCCACATCGGCACCGCGCTGAACAAGATCCTCAAGGACATCATCATCAAGTATCAGACCCTGCGCGGTAAAAGCGCGCCCTACATTCCCGGCTGGGATTGCCACGGTCTGCCGATTGAATTCAAAGTCTCGCAAGAAATGCGCAAGGCCGGCAACACCGATGCCGATGCCGCAACCATCCGCAAAGCCTGCGAAGCCTACGCCCGCAAATACATTGACCTGCAACGCGAGCAATTTAAACGCCTCGGCGTGCTTGGCGATTGGGAAAATCCGTATCTCACGCTGAACAAGGAATACGAAGCCGACGAACTCCGCATGTTCGCGGACATCGTCGCGAAAGGTTTTGTCTATCGCGGTAAAAAGCCGGTGTATTGGAGCATCCCCTGCCGCACCGCGCTCGCCGAAGCTGAGGTCGAATACGCTGATCACATCAGTCAGAGCGTGTATGTGAAATTTCCCGTCGTCGGTCAGGCGAACACTTTCATCGTCATCTGGACCACCACGCCGTGGACGTTGCCCGCGAACCTCGCGGTCGCTTACAACAAAGACTTTCAATACGTCAAAGCCACGGTCGGTGCCGAAAATTTCATCGTGTTCCGTGGTTTGTTACCCGCTGTTGCGGAAAAATGCGGCTGGGCGAATTACACCGAGACACCGTTCCCCGTCGAGCAGCTCGCGACGATTCAATATCAACATCCGTTCTGCAATCGCACCGGCAAGGCGTTCGCGGCTGATTTTGTCACCGCCGATACCGGCACGGGTTTTGTTCACATCGCGCCCGGCCACGGTCAGGACGACTATCGGCTCGGCAGCGCGAACGGTTTGCCGATTTACTCGCCCGTGAACGACGACGGCGCGCTCGCTTACTCAAACGAATTGCCCGTTGAACAGCAGATGCCGGCCGAACTCATCGGCAAAGCCATTCTTGCCAAGGCCGGCAAAAGTGAGGCGAACGAAGCCGTGCTCGCGCTGCTCACGCAAAAGAACGCGTTGCTCTCGCAGCAAAATTATTCGCACAGCTACCCGCATTGCTGGCGCAGCAAAACGCCCGTCATCTTCCGCGCGATGGATCAATGGTTCATCAAGATTGACCACAACCAATTCCGCGAGCAGGCCGTGGCCGAGATCGATCGCGTGACGTGGATTCCCGACTGGGGCGTGAATCGCATCAAAGGCGCGGTGCAATCGCGGCCTGACTGGTGCATCAGCCGCCAGCGCACGTGGGGCGTGCCGATTCCTGCGTTTTACGACGCGAAGGGTGAAGCGATTCTCAACAAAGAAATCATCTGCAACGTCGCCGATCTCATCGAGAAAAACGGCTCGAACATCTGGTTTGAAAAATCCGCCGCCGAACTCTGGTCGCTCGTGAAGCCCGCGAATTGGACCGGCGCAGAAGCCACCGCCAAATCTAGCGACACGCTCGACGTGTGGATTGATTCAGGTTCGTCGTCGCGTTCAGTGCTTATGCGACGTGGCGAACTACAGCATAAAAAAGCTGATAAATTTGTTATTGAGAGTCTTTCGCAAAAAAAATTAACCGTTGAGCCGATTCCTTTTTGGCAGGCTGACGTTTATCTCGAAGGTAGCGATCAACATCGCGGCTGGTTTCAGTCTTCGCTGCTGCTCTCGCTCGCGGGCAATGGCGCTGCGCCTTACAAGACCGTTCTCACGCACGGCTTCATGGTGGATGCCGACCGTGAAAAGATTTCCAAGAGTAAGCAAGGTGGCTACGAAAAACCGCAGACCGCCGAAGCCTACGTCAAAAAATACGGCGCGGACGTCGTGCGCCTCTGGGTCGCGTCGCAGGATTCCCGCAGCGACATTGTTGTGAGCGAGGAACGCATCAACAAGGTCGGCGAGACGTATCGCGGCATCCGCAACGCGCTGCGCTACCAGCTCTCGAACCTCTATGACTTCGATCCGGCGCAACATTCCGTGCCCGACGACAAGCTGACCGGTCTCGACCGCTGGATTCTCGGCGAATTTTCCAAGCTGGAGGCCGAAGTCCTCGCGGCCTACGACGCCTACGAATTCCACGTCGTCTATCAAAAGCTCAGCCAGTTTGTGGCGGTGGAATTGTCTTCCATCTACCACGACGTCATCAAAGACCGCTGCTACACCGACGCTGCGAATTCGCTGCGCCGCCGTTCCACACAGACCGCGCTGCACCGCCTCGTGACCGGCCTGTGCCAGATGCTCGCGCCTATCCTCGCCTACACGGCGGACGAAGCGTGGGAATTTATCCCCGGCAAACCGACCGGCTCGGTGCATGAAAGCGAATTCAAACCGACATTGTTTTCAAGAACTCCGGAAGAGATATTCAATTGGGGAAGACTTTTTGTATTTCGCGCTGGAGCGTTGCCGGGCTTGGAAGCTTTGAGGCAAAATAAAATAATCGGTAAAACTCTCGAAGCAAAAGCTACTGCTCGGGGTGATGAGGAAACGCTCGCTCCAGTTATTAAATTGCCAGAAGAATTTCAGGAATTGTTGGGAGCATCACAATTTACTTTTGAAATCTTTGGCGAACTCGGAAAGCAGGGGATTAATTTTGCCTTTAGTCGAGTTGATGCAAATCGGCAAAAATGCGAGCGCTGCTGGCATTGGGAGTTAGACATTGGTCAAAATTTGGAGCATTCAACAATTTGTGGCCGTTGCGTTGAGGCAGTAAGCCAAATTAAGTAGCTGGTTATTTTTGACTTTTGCCAAAAGATCCCGGAAGTCGAATCCCTTTTGAATAGAAATCTCCTTTTTGATGCGCTTCAAAACAAGCCTCATTTTGTGTGACCACTAAACGATAATCTTTTTTAGAGGTTCGACGTGCTCTTCGAAGTGCACTTTTCCTTTTAGCCTCGCGCATCATCTTTAATGCTTCTTGTTCGGTAATAAGTCCCTTCACCAATTGAACTGCAATATCGTTGCGTATTGGATTTGGATATCTCCTTTTTAATTCCCATACTTTCTCCGCTTCTGTGGGCGATACGCCAAACTTCACGATTATGTCATGCATGGTCGCCATAAAAAATCAATAAAGAGACATCGGAGTTCAACTTTGCGATTGCCAATAATTTTGTCGAAAAAATCACGCTGGCTGTTGCTGCGTGAGGCAGTGCAGCGAGCCGAAGCCCCAGACTAAATCCACGGCGTGAATGCCCACGACGGGGCGGTCTTTGAAGAGTTCGCCTAAAATGCCTAGCGCCACGCGGTCGTTCGGATCGTTGAAGGTCGGCACGATGACGGCGGCGTTGCAGATGTAAAAATTCGCGTAGCTCGCCGGCAGCCGCACGTCGTCAAAATAGAGCGGATTCGGCATGGGCAATTCCACGACTTCGGGTTTGCGACCGTCTTCTAGTCGGAAATCTTTGATGCGCTCCCAATTTTCCGCGAGCGGTCGGTAATTTTCGTCCTTGGAATTTTTCTCGCGCACCAGCACGAGCGTCTTGGCGTTCACGAAACGGCAGATGTCGTCAATGTGGCCGTGCGTGTCGTCGCCCTTCGGGCCTTTCGCGAGCCAGAGGACATTCGTGACGCCGAGATAATTTTTCAGCGTCGTCTCGATTTCCCTTTTGCCGAGGCCGGGATTGCGGACTTGAATCTTCTGGTCGAGATAACATTCCTCGGTGGAAATCAGCGTGCCGCGCCCGTTTAACTCAATGCCACCGCCTTCGATGACAAACGGTTTGCCGTTGTGTTCGGCATGAAAAAGTTTTTTGCCGAGGAGCTTCGCGGCGGTCTGCGGCACCTTCGTGTCCTTGCGCCAGTTATCGTATTTGGCCCAGCCGTTGAAATGAAAATGCACGATGGCGGTTTCCGATTTCCGATTTCCGATTTCCGATTTAACAAAAATCGGCCCGGTGTCGCGCGTCCAGCCGCGATTCGTCGGGTGCGTGACGAAGCGGATTTTCCGCGAGTCCACGCCAACGTGTTTGAAAATGTGCCGCGCGTGCGCCTCGTCTTTTTTATGGCGCACGATAAGATTGATTTTTTCACCTGCGGAAATTTTCCGCGCCATCTCGCCGTAAACCCACGGGATGATTTCAAATTTCCCCGGCCAGTCGCTCGCGTTGTGTGGCCAGCCGAGCCACGTCGCCTCGTGCTTTTCCCATTCGGCGGGAAAAGTAAAACCGAGTTCGGCGGGCGTGGCGGTGGCGGAAATTTTTTTGGTCGGCATAAATTTCGCGCGGAGCATAACCGCTTCCGCGGCGTTGGGAAACCGGAAACGGAATGGCAATTTTCATTTTGCGGGCGAAAAATTGCGGGCAGAGGTCATTAGTTGATCAAAAAAATTTATTACGAAAACTGAATTCTTTACTGGACGAATTTTTTAATTGGACGAGATTGGGTTGTAAACACTGATTGGTCGCAAGGTCTCGTTGGTTATGAAAACGAACTTCAATCAGACGGTCGGAACCGACTCGCCGGGAAAAATCGCCGTAATCCTTTGGCTTTTGCTCTCCCCGCAACTTGGTCTGACCGCCTCGCAACCGCCGGTTGCCGAACCGGCCGTGATCCATTTGAGCGCTGGCGTTTCGGATCGCCAAATCCAAGCCGCGCTCGACGCTTTACCGGCAGTCGGTGGTGAGGTGATTTTGTCGTCGGGACAATTCGAGATTCATCAACCCATCGTTTTGCAGCGCGATTCGCAAACATTGCGCGGCTCAGGCGCGACAACGGTTTTGATGCTGGCGGATAATGCAAATTGTCCGGTCATCATCATGGGCGAACCGGTCAACCATCCGCAGAAAGCGGTGAAGCATCTTCGCGTCAGTGATTTGTTCATTGACGGCAATCGCCAGCATCAACAGCGCGAATTGTGGAAAATCTCCGGCGAAGGTGCGGACATCCGCAATAACGGCATCACGATTCAAAGTGTGAGCGATTCGACTGTGGAGCATGTCACGACGGCTCGCAATCGCTCTGGCGGTTTGGTCACGACGCTCGGTGTGGCGCGTTTGACCGTGCGTGATTTGAATGCGTTCGACAACGAGTTTGACGGCCTCGCGTGTTACCTGACGACGGATAGTTTTTTTGCGGATCTCAATTTGCATGACAATCCGGGCGCGGGCATTTCGCTCGATCTCGCGTTCAATCACAACGTCATCAGTAACGCGGTTTTGAATGCAAACGACCTTGGCATCTTCATGCGCGCGAGTCGCGAGAATAATTTTTACAACGTCGCGATTCACAACAGCCATCATCACGGCGTGTTCATGGCACATTCCGAAACGCAGACCGCGCAAGGTTGGGGGCCGGCACCGCAGACCGAGTGCGTCTATAATTCCTTCACGAATCTCATCGCGATGAACTGCGGCGGCGCGGCCTTCCGCGTAAACAATACGACTTGCACGCACAACGTCATCATCCGCGCCAAGTTTGCGGGCAATGTGAAGGGTGGCATCTCGCAGGCGCAACCGGATTTGGTGGCGGTGCAATAAATCTTCTTTTCGCCGCGCGGCAAGATTGCCACGGGTTTTCTCAATTTGAGATTGGAATTCACGTCCGCTCGCGTATCGTTTGTGGAAATAATTTTCAAAACTATGGCCAAGAAAAAGCAGACCAAACCGACTCCACTCACCGGCGGACCCGTTTCGCAATTCATCCAGCACCATTATCGCCACTTCAACGCCGCGTCGCTCGTGGACGCCGCGAAGGGTTACGTCGCGCATCTCAAGGGTGGCGGCAAAATGATGATTACGCTCGGTGGCGCGATGAGCACAGCGGAACTCGGTTTGTCGCTCGCGGAAATGATTCGTCAGGACAAAGTGCATTTGATTACGTGCACCGGCGCGAATTTGGAAGAAGATGTTTTCAACCTCGTCGCGCATGATTATTACGAACGCGTGCCCGGCTATCGCTCGCTGACGGCGGAAGACGAACAGGACTTGCTGAATCGCCACATGAACCGCGTCACCGACACCTGCATTCCCGAAGGCGAAGCCATGCGTCGCATGGAAAAAGCCATGCTCGAAGTCTGGACCGACGCCGACAAAAAGGGCGAACGCTATTTCCCGCACGAATTTTTCTACAAAGTTTTGCTCTCTGGCAAATACGAAAAATATTACCAGATTGATCCGAAGAATTCCTGGATGCTCGCCGCCGCGCAGAAGAATCTGCCCATCGTCGTGCCCGGTTGGGAAGACGCGACGCTCGGCAACATGTATGCCGCCGCCGTCATCCGTGGCGAAATCAAAAACGTCCACACCGTCCGCACCGGCATTGAATACATGACTTGGCTCGCTGAGCATTACACCAAGACCGCCACCAAGAAGAGCACCCTCGGCATGTTCCAAATCGGCGGCGGTATTTCCGGCGACTTCCCGATCTGCGTCGTGCCCATGCTGCATCAGGATTTGCTGCGCACGAACGTTCCGCTCTGGGGTTATTTCTGCCAGATTAGCGATTCGACTACGAGCTACGGCAGCTATTCCGGCGCCGTGCCGAATGAGAAAATCACTTGGGGCAAACTGGGCGTGAAGACGCCGAAGTTCATCATTGAATCCGACGCCACCATCGTCGCGCCGCTGATCTTCGCCCACGTCCTCGGCTGGTAATTTTTTATGAAGCCCAATGATTTTTCTGACGCGCGCGTCCTGGTCACGGGCGGCGCTGGTTTCATTGGCAGCGCACTCGTTTGGGCGCTGAACCGGCGCGGCTGCGATAACATCGTTGTTTGCGACGTTCTCGGCACGGACGAAAAATGGCGCAACCTCACGCCGTTGCGCTTCGCTGATTACGTCGAGGCCGCCGACTTGCAAACGCGTTTGCAAAGCGGCGCAATGGGGAAATTTGATTTGGTTTTGCACATGGGCGCGTGCTCGGCGACGACGGAAAAAGACGCGACGTTTCTTGCCAAGAACAATTACCAGTTCACGAAGGACCTCGCGCACTGGTCGCTGGAAAATAAAGTGCGTTTCGTTTATGCGTCGTCCGCCGCCACTTATGGCGATGGCTCGCAGGGCATGGAAGATAACGAGTCGGCGCTCGACACGTTGCGGCCGCTCAACATGTATGGCTATTCAAAGCATCTTTTTGATTTGCACGCCAAGCGCGCCGGTTTTCTCAATAAGATTTGCGGCCTCAAATTTTTCAACGTCTTCGGTCCAAACGAAGATCATAAGGGCGACATGCGCTCGCTCGTCCACAAAAGTTTCGCGCAAGTGCAGAAAGAAGGCGTGATTAAATTATTCAAGAGCTACCGCAAGGATTACAAAGATGGCGAGTCAAAGCGCGATTTTCTTTACGTCAAAGATTGTGTGGCGATGACGCTGCATCTCGCCGCGACGCCACGCGCAAACGGCTTGTTCAATATCGGCTCTGGTCAGGCACGCACATGGATTGAGTTGGCGAACGCAGTTTTTACCGCGACAAAAAAACGTCCTGTCATCAAATTCATCGAAATGCCGGAAGTGATTCGCGACAAGTATCAATACTTCACGCAAGCAAATCTGCTACGGTTGCGCGGTGCGGGTTACGCTAAACCGGTCACCTCCCTGGAAAATGCGGTTCACGACTACGTCCGCAAGTATCTCGTGCCGGACAAGCGGCTGGATCCGTCGGTAGATTAATCCTCCGCGAACAAGTATTCTAAATCCACCGCCGTAAGGCTGCGGGCGAAACCTTCTTCGCCGAGCACATCCGCAATCGTCTTGGCCTTGCTCTGTTGCAGCTCCCAGATTTTTTCTTCAACCGTGCCGGGCGCGATCAAGCGGTAAGCATTGACGGTTTGCGTTTGACCAATGCGATGTGAGCGGTCAATCGCCTGCGCCTCGACCGCCGGATTCCACCACGGATCGTAAAGCACGACATAGCTGGCGTTCGTGAGATTCAAACCCGTTCCGGCGGCGCGCAAACTCAACAGGAATACACACGCACCGCTTTCTTTCTGGAATTCGTTGACGACCGATTGACGATCTTTCGTCTGGCCGGTGAGGACATGCGTGTGGATGTTGCGCGCCTTGCATTCTTTCTGCAACAGCTCGAGCATCTGCACAAACTGCGAGAACACCAAAACTTTTTGTCCGTCCGCGATGAGCGGATCGAGCAATTCAAACAACGTGTCCGTCTTGCCGCTGGCCGTGTCGTTGCCGACCAGCGCGGGATGGCAACAAACCTGACGCAACCGCGTGAGCGCAGCGAGAACGTGCATTTTCGATTTATTCAAGCCCTGCGTCTCGACGGCCTTCATCACCTGGTCGCGGCTGCGGCGCAGTTCGGCGAGATAAAGCATCCGCTGATTTTCGCCGAGCGGACAATCGCGGCGCTCTTCGATGCGGTCGGGCAAATCTTTCGCAACGTGCTTCTTCAAACGGCGCAGCAAAAGCGGACGCAATTTCGCGGACAAGCGTCGGCGCGCGATGCGTTGTTCGGCCTCGGCATTTTCGCCGCCTTTCGGTTCGTAAGTGTCGAGAAATTGTTCCTGATTGCCGAGATAGCCGGGCTGGATGAAATCCACGATGCTCCACAAATCGAGCAATCGGTTTTCCAGCGGCGTGCCCGTGAGCGCGATTTTATTTTCGCATTTCAACTGCTTCACCGACTGTGTGACCTGCGCGCCGGGATTTTTGATGAACTGCGCTTCGTCAAGAATGACGGCGCGAAAACTGAACTTGTGAAATTCTTCCAAGTCGCGGCGGAGCAGCGCGTAGTTCGTGACGATGATGTCGTGCTGCGGAATTTGTTTCCGCAAATTGTGTCGCGCCGCGCCACTTTCGAGCACGAGCACCTTCATGTCCGGCGTGAATTTCTCCGCCTCGCGCCGCCAGTTGTGCAGCACCGACGCAGGGCAAATCACCAGCGACGGCTTGGGATTTTTTTGTTCTGCTCTTTCAACCACGCCAGCCATGTCAGCGTCTGCAGTGTTTTGCCAAGACCCATGTCGTCGGCCAAAATTCCGCCAAGGCGGACTTGAACGAGATGCGCGAGAAAATCAAATCCGTCCTTTTGATACGGACGCAATTCCGCTTGTAGCGACTTCGGCAATTCAGCAGAAGGAACACCTTTGAAATCGCGGACACGCTCGCGCAAGGCCATCGCTTCCGGCGAATCCACGAAGCGTTGCAATCCATTTTCGTCGAGATGCGCTACGTGTTCGAGCCCGACCTTTTGTGGCACGGCGATGAGACCATCCACGCCCATGTCAGCCATCGCTTCGTGCGCGCCCTGCACGGCGTTCGTGTCGAGTTCAACCCAGCCGGAGTTCGGCAATTTGACGAAGCGACTCGTCGCGGCGGCGAGCCGTTCCAAATCCGCTTTGGAAAGTTTGAGCCCTTCCGCTTCCCATTCGGCTGAAACGGACAACCAATCAATGCCGCTGCCTTTGACAACGAGCCGCGGCTTGAGCGCGCGCGGCGTGAGGAACAAACGATGGAACGCACTGTTGCCGAGAAATTCCGCATCGTGCGGTTTGGATGCCCACGCGTCGGCCAGCGAACCAAGAAAATTTTCATTCGCGTCGCCAATCCACAAACCAGGTTCCTGCATGAACCAATCCAGTTTGCGCAGCCATTGAATCGCCGGATCCAGCCGCGGGTCGTCGAGAATTTCCGGTTTTTCGCCTGATTTGACAGGGCGATTATGCGGCGTCCATTCGTGACCGCTCCAGACCCACGTGCTCTTGTCGCGCGCGATCGTCGCGAGCAAACGCAGGCGCACGGTGTCATCAAGCAATTCAAAAACAAATTGCGGTGCAGCGGCGTGTGCCACGCAAAGTTGTTCCCAATCCACACCGTGCTTCGTTTGCGTCTTGCGCAAATGCAACAGCAATCGGTGGCTCAACTTGCGGACGGGCACGGACGGTTTTTGCGCGAGAAATTTCAGGACGCCGGTCGGCGGCGCGTTGCGTAAAAGAAAAAATTCGTTGCCGACGAGCGCGACGGGCGACTGGCGGTTGAAAAATTTTGCGTCCGCGACCGAATGATTGTTTCCATCCGGCAGCGCGATGCGATGCGTGAAGGAAAGTTCCTGCGTGCCGTTTTCGAGATGCGGCGTCAGCGCGACGATGTGGCCGTGGAAAAAAATCGGTTTCCCATTCGCGGCGGATTCGAGGCGGTCGGTGTTGCCCCAACGCGCGAGCCATTGCAACAGTTCGGCATCGGAGAGCAGCAGCGTGGTGGCGTTGTTCGCGCGCTCGCGGTGCGTCTCGTAAATCCACTGGATAAATTCCCAATCCCACGGCGTGAACAGTTCCTGCTCGTGCGCGGCGCGGACGACGAGGTCAACGAGGTCGTGCAGCGAGCGCGCTTTTTCGCCGGTGCGCGGACGCAGCAAAAGAAATTGAATGGCGAGGCGGTAACGCGACGGTTCCTGTTCGTCCGGTTGCGGTTTGCAGACGACGCGCAACGTCGCGCGCGGCGTATCGAGGTGCAGCGGTGCGGGTGGCGAGAGCCAGTTTTCCAATTCCTTGACGAGCTGCAATTCCTGTTCGGCTTCCTCCGCGCGCGCAAAACGATCAGGGTTGGCGTGCGGTTACAATTCCGGCGGCACGGAACGTTTGGCGCGCAGAAATAAAAATGCCAGTTCCTCGAGCCGCGCTTTGCCGGTGACGGCGAGCAGTTTTGTCCACCAATCCGTCGCGGGAAAATCGCGGCGCGAGAGCGAAAGTTTTTCGAAATAATCTTCGAGCAACAGCCACGAGCGCTGCGAATCCGGACAGGTGGCGAAACTTTTCAGGATGTCCTCGCGCCCGTGAACGGTGTCCTTGGAATCCGAAAGTTCGCGGCGCAAATCGGCGAAGGCGCCGTAAGTCTGCGACAAAACCTTGTGGTGTGCGTCGTATTTGTTCGCGCCGGTGCGGGTGGCGCCGTTTCCGTTTCTGATGGGTGTTCTCGGCATCTGGGCAAAATTACTATGTTCTATCATTTCGACACAACCCGCGTTGCCGGTCAATGCGAAATGAAAAGTTTTTTGGTCGGGTAGATGACTCGCAAAAAATAATTCCACCCTGAAGGGGTGGCGGAATTTTAGCTCGCAGCCGCAAGGTTTGGACGCAGATTCCAAACAAAAATATAATCAGGGACTCGTCCCTCCGAAATAAAAAAGCCCGGCCAGACGGCCGGGCTTGAAATTTCAACCCTGGTAAAATTACTTCGCCTTCGCCGGTGCGGGCGTGGGCGACTTGGCCGAACCCACCACCACATTGAAACCGTAGGCCGTGAGCGCCTCCTCCTGGCCTTCGTTTTCTACCAGCAACAGATCGCGGGCGTAGGTGACGAGGTTCATGGCCGTGTCCTTGGTATAAACCGTCTGGCCGTCGGCGACGCCCAAGGCCTGGTCGCGTGTCTGCCGCGCCTTTTGCGCCACGGCGTCCGCGTCCAAGGCCGCCTGGTTCTGCGGCACGGCAATCGCCAGATCCGCCGCCAGCTTGGTCATCTTGTCATTGTCCAGCGGGCTGGCGTCGCCATCCGCCGTGTGTTTTTTCAGGATGGACTGGCTCAAGGACATGAGCGTTTCCGGGCTGCCCGTCGGTATGTCCACTCTTACAGTTTTTCGTGCCATAACTTTATTTTGTTTAATGTTGAGGTTATTGCGTTAAAACTAACGTGGCCAATAATGCGCTTCCGCCGCCGCCCGTCAATGGGTCAGAACACGATTTAATTTCTCATTAAGATTAAGACAAAAACCGCTAATCCAGCGCGGAAGCATGACCGTGCGCGGCGGCGGGGTGTTAAACCACAACGAGTGAACAACAGATCACCAAGAAGGAACATCCAACCTTCATAAACGGACATTCGTTTGCCACGGTAGGACATCAAACCGACACGGCAGGACATCCAACCACGACAAAGCAGCGGTTTCCGTCACGAAAGAATATTCATCCAAGATGGATTAACATTCAACCGGGATAAACCAGCCATCTCCATGATGGGAGGATATTCAATCCTGACGAAAGAGCCTCCTTTTACGGCGAAAGAACATTCAACCATTACGAATTAACATTCTTTCGTCACGGATTTGCGTAAAAACCCCTGAAAAATGCCGCTTTTGCCCAAAAACGACCAGATATAGCCAAAACCATAACGACAGGCCGAGCTTCGGCTGCGCTGACTTGAGCAGCTTGGGAAGCGGCGAAAGGAATTCGGTGAAACCGAAGGCTCGCGAGAGCCGAGTGAGCGGGCGCGAACGAGTCCACGCGCTACGGAAATTAGCCCAGGGTTTGAGCGCAGCGAATACCCTGGGAAATCGTCCCACAAAATAATTCCTTCTCCGCATCGGATGGGGAGAAGGTGGCCGCAGGCCGGATGAGGTGAACCGCGAACCACGCCAAACACGCGAACGCAGAATTGACCCCGCCAATTTTCCGGCGCAAACTTCGCCGCATGGCAAAGAAACTAGACGCGAAAAGTTTTTGGAAATTCGTTCGGGTATTTCGTGTGGTTCGCGGTCAAGCTGCCTCGGCGCGCAGGGAATAAGTGCGGAGATATGCCATGAATTTAGAAAAACAACGAGAGATAATTGAGGCTTTTGCTTCAGATTGTGAATCGGGCGATTTTTCAAAGATTGGACGAACATGGTCACACTTCTTTTACGACCTCCAAGACGCACGAGGCGTTTTCGTTGTTGGCGATTCAAAATATGACAGGCCGCTCCTGCCGACGGACTCTTCTTTTGCAACAAAATGCAAACTTGTAGGCTTGCTTAAAAGCCGACAGATAGGATTGATTAAAGACGGTCGCTCAACGCGACCCTGCAATTACGCTGGGTATATTTTTGCCGACACGAACTTTGTCAGCTATTGTAACACCGTCTATTCTGGCAAAAGTCTGGGGGCAAATGAGGATGCCTTCTATGCGGCAGGTGACTACCTGTTAACAAAAAGAGACAGCCTTGGAGCGATGTGTTATTTGATCGAGAACTTCGAACAGCGTCACCATCCCCAAGTCAAAAACAGTATCAAGGCTTTTGCTGCATTTAAGTTTGCGGACACGGAAACCTTCCGCAATGACCGAAAGATTCGCCCCACGATTTCAGAAGAAAGACTGGACGAGATGGCGACGGCGTTAATCGCTAGTCTGGAGACTAGCGATTTCAAAACGATCTACGAACAAATGAAGTTGCACTATTTGACGAGCCGGATTGCGCTTACAAAAATCGCAGCGATTGATTTTGGCGTTGACGCAAGGAAGTCAGCAAAAAACAAACTTCTTAACTTGTTTCAGTTTTTTCACGATGAAGTTGCGTTGTTGCCACAAATCGAAATGTTTGCCGCATGGCAATATTACGAGCATAAGTCCAAAGAACCGTTTTTCAAACTGATCCAGCGAAACGCGAGTGATTTGCTTGGCGGTATTAACTCCATGTCATGGGATTTGGCTCATTGGCGAAATATAATGACTATGGTTACTGCGGGTGGCCACCTTGGAATTGGTGCGCCTTTCCCAATCCCATATTTCCTGACATTTGATCAGGGTTTTGCCAGTCTTTTGCGCCAGTTGCAGTTGAAGGGAATTATTTTTCTTGGCAGTGGCACACGGTATGTCGCTATTCCTGATAATCAAAACCTACAATCGTTTTCAGATGTAGTGGAGGATGCTGAGCATCTAATGACATCTGCCGCCATTGCGGATCGGCAACATCGACGACCGGCTGACAACGCAAATGCGGTTCATCTTGAACAATTGGCGCAATTGACCAGTCAGGAACTTGCTGCAATGGTCAGCAAAAGCAATTAACTTTGGTTGAATCACAGAATTTTCTTGCACCGTAATCACGATGACTGAATGAATGAGAAAAACAATTTTGCGCTGGTGCGAAAGCCGTCGAGTGCGGTTGAAAAAGCCGCGCCCGGCGCGAAGCGCATTTTGTCTAGCATGGTTGCAGACACACTTATAGTGGCCGGTGCGCAGTTGGAGGGGTGGTGTAAAAAAGGAGAAATCTCCTATTACTACGATGACCACGAAATGGGCAGCGTGCCAGATGATAATGCCGAAGCAGACGAGTGGCATCGCAGGAAGTATCGCAGGCATTGTGAGCGAAGCACGGAGGCCGCAAAGTGGTTTCGCATGGCCGCCGAGCGCGGTCATGCAAGAGCGCAGTTTTTACTGGGAGAACTATACGACAATGGCATTGGAGTGCCAGAAGATGTCGCTGAAGCAATTAATTGGTATCGTAAAGCTGCCGAGCAGGGAAACGCTGATGCGCAAACCCAGATTGGTCAATGCTACCTAGAAGGTTATCACCTCCCGAAAGATGTAGGCGAAGCTATCAAATGGCTTTGTAGAGCGGCTTTGCAAGGTGATCGGTCTGGGCAAATCTCCCTCGGCAAATTCTTTAGGGATGACCAAGATGCAGCCCGTGATTATTGCGAGGCTTACAAATGGTTTAAGCTCGCCGCAAACAATGAGGCAGAGATGGAGAACGCTGTTATAGCTGAACGACAGCGCAAATACGCAGCCGAAGAGTTGGTTTCACTTTCAACTAATATGACACCAAGCGATTTGCAAAAAGGCGAACGTTTATATCGTGAATTTCAGTTGTTGCAAAAATGAAGACAATAACTCCGGCCATTTACACCAGTCCAGTGTTGGAAGAATTGCGTCAGCTTGTGGCGGGCGCGCGGGCGCAACTGGCGGAATTGGAAACGGATTACACCAAGGAGAAATCGCGCGTGGATGCGGTGCAGGCGGTGTTGTTCCGGCGGTTGCGCGAGTATTATCAAAAGCGCGACCGGCTGCGGCTCACGGTGGATTACCGGCGGAAGTTTTTGGCTTCGCTCACGCATGGCGACCGGCAGGAAGGGATGAAGGCAGCGGAAGATTATGAGCGCGCCAAAACGCAAACGGATCAGGATTACGAAGAACTGGCGGCGGCGGCGGACAAGAAAAAGCAGTTGACCTCCGAGCAGGAAGCGGAGTTGACGCAGCTTTGGAAGAAGCTGGTGAAGCTGTATCATCCCTGACGTGACTTCACTTTTTCGGGCCAGCTGATGTGTTAGTCTGGGACTTAAGAAAGGACCAGACGAATGAAAGGGAAACGATACACGACGGAAGACAAGATCCGCATCTTACGGGAGGC
>Ga0164297_10002253_pt1 | contig 19299 bp, 13 predicted proteins | sample GEODES058metaG_FD_113539 | JGI IMG/M metagenome (GOLD analysis project Ga0164297, IMG submission 113539) | Dystrophic lake water microbial communities from Trout Bog Lake, Wisconsin, USA - GEODES058 metaG | ecosystem: Environmental > Aquatic > Freshwater > Lake | place: USA: Trout Bog Lake... | reverse complement strand
GATTTGAATGAAGGAAAATGATTGAATCATAGCCATCAAAACATCTAAAATTACGATTATGTCTATTGCCGCATTGAACTTTAAGGATACCACCATCCCAGAACAAATCATAAAAACAAGGAGCATTGTAAAGCATACGACTAACAACATTGACTTCCCTAACCCTACCCCAACGATGGCTATCATCACGGCATCTGTCAATCTGCTTGAATCTACCTACCTGAAAGCATTAAACAAAGGTCACAGCCTTAAAACGAAGATGAATGTCCAGGAGAAGAAACACTATGCGCTGATGATGGATTTTGTAGGGTATGTGCAACTAGAAAGTGGGGGCAATCAAATTAAGATAGAGAGTACTGGACTAGATACAAAGAGAACTGGTGCAAAATCGAAAAGGTTGGACGCCGTAACCAATGTAAGGCAACTGAAATGGGGCAAGGAGGGTGAGGTGAAGATGAGTTGGGATTTACTGAAAGGCGCACGTTCGTTTGTGAGCCAGACAAGCAAGAAATGGAGGACAGGTTGGAAATACACAGATTTTGCAGGCACTAAAACAACGTTGGTAATTGGTAAACTGATACCTGAAAGTTTTATTTGGGTGCGGATTGCAGGTATCAACTCAAATGGCATTGGTGCATGGAGCGAGCCAGTAAGAGTGAAAGTTTAGATATGAACTATGAGGTTTTACTAACCATTAAACATTATAAATGGAACCAGCACCTTTCTCTAAAATAGATTTTGGAAGGATGACAGTGAGGAATGCACCGATTTTATTGATAAAGCCTGTGATGAGTTCTGCTTTGCCAGCATACATACTTTTCACCGCCATCTCGGCAACAACTTCTGCCTTCATATTTAGTTTTGCAGCAGCTTTCACGGCTTTCTCGTTGGTAATATCGGCCCTGTTTGCAAAATTAGTATCCGTAGCCCCTGGGCATACAACCGTAACGGAAATGTTAGTGTCCCTCAACTCGTATCTGATGCCTCTGGAAGCACTCAATACAAAAGACTTAGTGGCAGCATAAATAGTCAATCCAGGAACGGCCTGATAAGCAGCGGCACTGGCAATATTTAAGATATAGGCTTTTGGATGTTGTTTTAACAATGGAATTATTTTTAGGATAAGCCCCAACGGGGTTGACATATTTACTTGCATCATATCCTGATAAGCAGCCATTGAGTGATTGAGGAATGGGCCGCTTATACCATAGCCAGCATTATTTACAAGGATATTGATGGCAAAATTGTTTTCTTGACACCAGTTGAATACTTTGTCGGCAGCATCTATTGTTGCTAAATCAATAGCAAGAAAGCGGCAATCAACTTTATAATCCCTTTTTATCTCTTCGGCAAGTGTTGCCAGTTGGTCACCACCTCTTGCAACCAATAGAAGATTGTTATTTCTTTTTGCCAATTCAATGGCTATTCCTTTCCCTATTCCCTTACTTGCCCCAGTGATAAGTGCGTATGTCATATTTTTATTATTGAAAAAGGCCTCTTTCGAGGCCTATATTATTTAACTACTTTAGCTAATTTATGGTAGAGCGGTGTCTTGCTAGACTCGTGTTTGGGTTTATGCTTTCCTGTTATAATTGGTACATACATTACCCTTCTTCTGCTTTCCTCACCAAACTTAGGCGATTGCTTTACCCTATGCCACAAACGACCATCATGTACAGATAAGTCGCCAGAATTAATGTCGAAGCCTACTTCCCTAGGGTCTGAACTGTTATCGATAAAATATCTTTTTCCAAAAAGAAGCTTGATGAAGTTTTGTCGATGGGTTCCAGGTATTACTCTCAAGCCACCATTGTCAAACGGGCAAGTATCTAAGTGTATGCCTACATTAAGCATTGGCATAATCTTGTGTCCCAGAAATAAATCCCTTGGACTATCAGTGTGCCATCCCATTTTTGAGAACGAGCTATTGGGTATGTTGATGTAATTATTGATAACAAGACCGTCTTTTTCATTCTCGCCAATCCTACCTTCATAAGGATTCAGCAGGTCGAACAATAATTTTAATCGAGAATCTTGCAAAAGATCGTGCAGAGGTTCACTATATAATGAAGAAAAGCAAAGGCGTTGTATAGTTGCATTCCCTTTATCATCTTTACCATATTTTAAGGGTATCCCATTTACTTTTTCTACTCCTTCATCAATCCATTTCTTTTCAATTCTTTTCAACTCACTGATATAAAGTTCTACTTTGTCTTTTGTTAAAAAATTCCGGAAAACGATAACACCATGAGTATCAAAAAAAGACAATTGCTCTTCGGTTAGAGACTCTCCCAAAACAAAATCCGAATTCCATTTACTATTCACCATTATACCTAATTGGTTTGAATTATTTATTTAATGTAAAAGCTACAAATGTGTACACTATCTTGCAATTAAAAAAATAGTTTTTAAATTTTAAAACAATGTTCACCTCAACATTTAGTTCAAACGAAAATACGAATTAGAATTACTTTTCATTCCATAAGTCATTAAAAATAATGTTTTAGAACAGAAAGCGTTTTTTATTACAAGCAAATCAACTGATGTAATTCCTAAAGGTGTACTCGTGTGATGAAAAATTAATTCATTACCCTATGTACTTTTTAAACTCTCGATATAGGTTTTTAAAAGGTAAACCTCACAGTACCAAAGACTCCGAATTTATCTACCTTTTGAACGCTTGAATCGCCGTTCCACAACCGCCAAACTAAATCTATCCGAAATATTTTAAATATATTATCAACGCCAGTACCTAATTCTGTGTATAGTTTGTTGTTCAAACTTTTATATGGATAATTATCTACGAAATTAAGTTTTTTGTTTTCATCCGATAAGCTTCCAACTACCCCTTTTATATTCCAGAACTGTCTCCATTTAAGTTTACGTGTCAGGGGGATATATTTAAAAAGCCCACTTCCTATTTTATGCTCAATATTGAATCCAACATAAGAATCCGTGATGAACTCAAAGCGATTCATTAAGTTAAAAGCGTATTTGTTGTAATACAGTTGTTCATTGCCCGGAACAACCTGCAAGAAGTTATAGGGCAATGTGCCATAAATTTTACCACCAAATAAGTTATAATATAGATTACCATAAGGAGCAATACTTTGATAATCTGAAATCGAAAAGTTGATTTTATCGTATTGATAGCTACTTTTTAATACATTTCTAAAGGCATGCGTATATTGTAACTCAAATATAGGTTTGTCGCTTCCCAAAGAAATGCGAGTGAAGTTTTGTTCAATTGTTCTTTCGGCATAAGCATATCTAAACTTAAAAGAAGCCTCAAACGAGTTAAAGGGTTGCCCAACAGTGGAAGGAAAGCTATCTTGAGACGGCAAATTCTGAAGCGGTTGGAATTTTTTACTAGACAAATCAAGTGTGATACCAAAATTCTTATTTGTTTCTTGGTTATACTCTACTTTTTCTTCTACTGATTTTTGAAATTTATATGGTATTCCGGACCTTCTAAAAAGGGTTGCAAACAAATTGTCAGTCGCTAATTGGTCATAATATACTTGCCCATTGTCCAAGTCGTTCCTGTAAGTAGCCGATACATAACCCCAAGGGTCTCTTCCAAAAAGGTATTTCACTTCTCCTTTTCCTTTAAACTTTGCATCGGTTGTACCATACGCACCATATCCCTGCAAATGCAAGTGCTTATCAAAGTCAGTGTTTGTTGCTAAATCAAAGCGCATCCTAGTTCCTTCCCAAGGATTTCCACTAACCCAATAATACCATGGTCCCAAACGAATATTTCCAACATCTTTAGTTCCTGATGTTATAAAAGTAATCGTATTTCTATATTGAACATACTTCTTATTCCTCTCTAGGGTATCCAATAGTTTATAAACGGTTTTTTCACTCTTGCTTAATTCTTCATGACGGTGTTGTTGCCAGAAGGTATCTGATTCATTATCAAAATCATGAACAAGTTCAACTTTCTCAGGTACTTTCGATTTGTTTATCTGAAGCGTAATTGAATCGGAATTAACTAAAACGTTCTTATAAGTTGTTGTTTTGCGTCCCTTTAGGGCAAGGCTCTTTTTCCCAATAGGTGAAATGTCTGCAACAAACTTGTCTTTGTATAAAAACCAAGTAGAGTCATTTATTAATTTAAATTCCTGTATTAATGAGAGGCCACTTAAGAAATTAATATTTGCATCAACTGAAGGCCTTAGCGTAATTTTTTGTAATGCAAACGTTGTGTCATGAACCCAGCAATCTCCCTCAAAAACATCATCACCTTTGTGTTTTGGGGTAAATTTTAAATGAACTAGTCTTCTATTACTTAGATATTGAGTATCGAGTAATTTATAATTATAATAGTTGGGTGCATTAGTATTAAAAGGACTTATAAATTGCCTGTTGAATACAGGAATAAAATTGTCATAGACATTTATATTTTGGTATAACCCACCCAATTGTTTTATTATACTTTCGTTGTCAATTCCATTTGTTCTTGTAGCTTTAATTATCTCACGTACTTTATGTGGATTTTTTTGAAAATAATAATCAGACAAGGTTTCTGTAAGATAAGCTGGCAAAAAAGGTTTCTCTTCGGAGGTAGAATCAATGTAATTAAAAACGAAATTCAGCGGTTTTAGTAAAATATTTTTGTTTAATTTTTTTGTATTTATGTTTTCTAAATCAACTTCAAGTTTGTTGTATATTTCATAACTGTAATTATCCCAACGGGTTTTGTCATGTAATGGTTTATATTTCATTATACGTTTCCAAAACCATAATGCCCTATTGTACTTTGTTTTAACGAAAACTTCATTGCTTTGAGGCAAAACCTCCAGTTTACATTCAAGCATCATACTATCTACAAAAGCACCAGCCCAAATACTTATACTTTTATACCCTACTCCATTTATGATTAGAGTATCATTTTTCGAATATTTATCAACATTAATAACAAACTTACCTGCAGAATCGGTAAGCACCCCATGCCTATTTTTCTTAAACATTGCAGAAGCAAAGGGAATAGGTTCGTCGCTTTGTTTATCTTTCACAATCCCAAAAACGACCCTACTTTGGGCGAATATTGAAAAGTTTGAAAACAGGAATATTAAGCAGAATAAAAACTTGAAATATCTTTTACGCATTATAAAACAAATAACAAACAAAATCCAAAAGAATAAGTTTGCGTTAAAATAGCATGAGGATAAAAAACTAAGTCAGTACCCTTTTTTTGAGGGAGAACTTCTCAGATAGTTTTAGATTAATTCAGGAATGTAATTTTATTCAAATCCATGAAGTAAGGCATATTTTGTAATCTCTGCGTTTGAACTTAGATGCATCTTTTCTAAAATTCTGGTCCTGTATGTGCTGATTGTGTTAACACTAAGAGAAAGATCCTCAGCTATGTCAGTAATCTTTTTACCCTTTGCAATCAATTCAAATACCTCCATTTCTCTATCCGAAAGCATTTTGTGTGGCTCTTCAGTATTTTCATCCACATGATATTGTATAAGTAACTCTGCAATATCCGGAGTAACATATTTACGACCATTAAGTACTTGTTCTATTGCCTTTACCAATTCTTCTGGAGCGGTTTCTTTTGTTAAATAGCCAGCGGCACCAGCTTTAAATGCACGTACTGCATAATGTTCTGGGGCGTGTATACTTAAAATTAAAACAGGTATTTTAGGATAATGCTCCTTCACAAACTTAACAATCTCCATTCCTGAACGACCTGGCATTGATAGGTCGGTAATAATTACTGTCCAAGGTTTACTATTAATTTTCTTTATCAGGTCTGCGCCATCAATGGCTTCTTCAATATACGAATGAGGGTAGGCATCTGCCAAAATCATCCTTATTCCTTTTCTTACTACGCTGTGATCGTCTCCAATTAAAATGTTCATAAAAATGTTAGGGGTAAGTTGAATGAAAACAAACTCATTTTAACAAAAATAACTATTTATTTGTGTAAAAATAACGGTTAATGTAATACAAGTTAATTTGATTTGTAAAACCCAACTTTTTTTACTGTTTTCTTTACAAAAAACTTAGACTATATATTAAAAATAATAACTTTTTGCTTTAATAATTTTTTGTAATACCATCCCTGGAATAGAAGGTAATTTAACTAATAACTAATATTTAGCCTTAATATTGCCCCTTAAATAACAACGGTGCGTAATCTTATACTGATACTACTTTTTCTATCTGTTTTTATTCGGTCGTATAGCCAAAAGCAAACTTATTGGCAACAGCAAGCCCATTATTCAATACAAGTTCAGTTGGATGATATATTGAACAGCATTGACGGCTACGAAAAGATTGTTTACACCAACAATTCGCCCGATACCCTTAGTTTTATTTGGTTTAATATCTGGCCCAATGCTTACAAGGACGACAAGACAGCTTTTAGTGAGCAGCTATTGAGGAATGGTAGGACAGATTTTTATTTTGCCAATGAAGAAAACAGAGGGTACATCTCCCATTTATCTTTTAAGGTTAATGATATAAAAGCCGATACGGAGCAGCATCCGCAATATGTAGATGTTGTAAAAGTATTGTTGCCGGAACCTCTGTTATCCGGGCAATCGGCTACTATCACCACGCCTTTTCATGTTAAACTACCTTACAACTTTTCACGTGGTGGTCATGTGGGGCAAAGTTATCAGGCAACACAATGGTATCCGAAACCGGCAGTGTATGATAGTAAGGGCTGGCATCCGATGCCTTACCTTGACCAAGGGGAGTTTTATAGTGAATTTGGTAATTATGACGTTCAGATTACCCTGCCGAACAATTATATAGTAGCTTCATCGGGCGTGTTGCAGGATACCAGTGAATTGAACAAACTATTGAAGATTGCTTCTACAAAGCCTACATCGCAAACCAACTACATTTATTACAAAGAAAGATTGGCTACGCAGAAGGATTTCACCTCGAAGGGAAAAGAAGTACTTGCCCCAAGGTCTTCCTCAACCAATAAAACATTGCATTATCAGTTGAACAATGCACATGACTTTGCTTGGTTTGCTAGTAAACAGTTTTTGGTGGCGCACGATACGGTGCAATTGCAAAACAAGACTGTGGATGTGTTTACATACTATCCCCCCTGGAATTATGCCAACTGGATGAATAGTATAAGCTATGCCAAAGAAGGATTGAAGTATTATGATAAGCATATTGGAAGCTACCCCTACCCTACCGCGACTGTGGTTGGGGGACCAAAAGCAATAGGAAGCGGTGGCATGGAATATCCATCAATAACACTGATATCAACTCAGGAGGGCGGCAAAGAATTGGACGAGACCATTGTGCACGAACTGGGGCATAATTGGTTTTATGGCGCATTGGCAACCAATGAACGTGACCATGCATGGATGGACGAAGGGATAAATTCTTACTATGACCACAGTTACACAAAAGCAAGGTATGCACCTTCCTCAGATGTGCAAATAGAACTTTCGATAGTCAAAAACTTGGAGAACATCCACAAAGATCAGCCCATTGATTTGACTAGTGATTCTTTTACGGTCAATAATTACGGCTTGTTTGTTTATGAGAAAACTGCCGCTTGGATAGAACGCTTGAAGCAACAATTAGGTAGTGATTTGTTTGAAAAATCAATGAAGAACTATTATAGCAAATGGCAATTCAAGCATCCTTACCCGGCAGATTTCAAGCAATCTATTGAAGAAGCAAGCAATAAAAACATTGATGATTTATATAGTCAGTTGTTTTCCACAGCAGCAGAAAGACATGCCCCACCAACTGTAAGAAAACCTTTGAGACTAACGGCTTTCTTTCCAACAAAAAATACTGACAAGTACCGATATATTTCAGTAGCACCAATACTAGGATACAATGCTTATGATAAAGCGATGATTGGCGGCATTATCCATAACTATCAACTACCGTTGAGCAAGTTTAATTTTCTAGCCATCCCATTGTATGCTACTGGCACAAACAGAATCAATTATTATGCAAGGGCTTCGTATAGAATCCTTTTAAATAAAGGGTTCTTTGATAATATAAACATCAACAGCTCGGTAAGTAGCTTTAGTTACCAGCATGTCGATGTAGTTGATTCGCCTTATTATGGTCACTTCAATTGGCAATATTTAAAGATAGACCCAACGATTCGGTTGAATATCAGGAATAAACACCTAACAAGCTCTTTAATTAAGTTTATTCAGTTTAAAGCCTTTTATATTCAAGAGGGTGCATACAATGAAGCATTTAAAGTAAGCAATGGCGATACATCACATTATGTAAATAACACCCAAACCAACAGGCATTTGGCACAATTGAGGTTTAATATAGAAAACTATAGGGCATTGTATCCTTACAATGCGGATCTAACGATTGATGCAAATGAAACTTTTCTAAGAGCTGGATTAACTGCTAATTATTTCTTTAATTATCCCCAAGGAAAGAATGATGGATTGAATGTCCGCTTCTTTGCTGGCAAGTTCTTTCATTTAAACCAAGATAATCAATACAATACATATCAATACTGGCTGACATTAACAGGCCCAAGAGGAAGCGAAGATTATACCTATAGTAATTATTTTATAGGTCGTGGGGATTTTGAAGGGACAAATAGCCAACAACTAATGGAGCGTGATGGATTTTTTAAAGTAGGCACAGAATTACAAGGTGAAACTGGGCAAACAGATAATTGGCTTTCTGCTATTAACTTCACTAGCACTATACCAAAAGTACCAATCATAAAACTATTCTTAGACATCGGTACTTATGCAGAATCTTGGAATGTAACCAACACAGGCAGCCACTTCTTGTACGATGCAGGTTTGCAGTTATCGCTGTTTCATAATTGTGCTAATTTGTATGTACCGTTTTTATATAGTAAAGTTTACAGGGATTATTACCAATCTATCTTTCCTGGACAAAGCTTTGCGAAAAGCATTTCCTTTAGTATAGATATACAACGGTTAAAACTATATCAATTGACAAAGGGTATTCCTTTATAATGAGCAGCAGCAAATGTTAATTTGCATTCTTTGGATAATCGCTTTTCCTATTTACAGTAATATTGCAGAAGCATTCAGCTATTGAAAAGAAGAAAATGAAGATAAATAAATACATAGTTGGCTTTTTATTATTAGGGGTGCTATTAATATACGGTTGCACGAAGGATATTTGGGAAGGAAAAGATGGTGTACCCAAAAACCCAAACCTTCCTTATGTTATTAGTTTTGTAGATAGCACAAGTGATAGTACAATAACAGTTACAGTTGCTGTAAGGAATAACTATAAATCAATTCTTAAGCAAGGTATATGTTGGAGTACTTCATCAAACCCAACAATTGGTAATGGAAATGTAATTTACGGTCCTTTAATAGATACTGTTTTGGTATATGATACAGTTGCTGGTATCTTAACCCCCAAAGACTCTACTTTTTCTGCTACTACATTTTCAATAACTATTAAAGGATTAAGCCCAAAGACTACTTACTATATAGAGGCTTTTGCGAATAATGCCATAGACAGTTCAGGCTTAAGCTATGATCCCCACCAACTTACTATTACAACTCTCCCCGCTTCACCATATAGATTTGGACAGTACTATGCAGGTGGCTATGTGTTTTACATAGATACTACTACTGGTCTACATGGATTGGTTTGTGACACTACGGATTTAATGGATACTACAAGCCCTACTATTCCTTGGAGTATTGTTAATAATTATCCCTCTTCAGCTATTGTAAGCAACACGGATATTGGTGCAGGCTATTCAAACACCGATACCATTCTTAAATATTTTGACAGCCTACCCAATTCTGCCTCTATATGCAAAGCATACAATGGCGGAGGATACACTGATTGGTATATGCCTTCGAAAGACGAACTTAACATGATGTTTTTAAACCTTGCGGCAAGGGGATACGGCAATTTTTCACTAACAAACTATTGGAGCAGCAGCGACTTAGTATTTGATACAAAATCTTATGCTTGGGCACAATATTTTGTAGATGGTAATCAATATTATTTTGATAAGTCTTTACCGCTTCATGTACGCGCAGTGAGGAAGTTTTGATTAGTTGCTTCTAGTAAATATAACCAGCTAATGAACCTGCAAATAATTCCTTCGCATAAAATTGATAATGCCAAATGGGAGGCTTGTTTGGCAGCCAATGCCAATGGGCTTATTTATGCAAGTTTTGCTTACCTTAATTCAATGGCTGACAATTGGAGTGGATTAATAATCAATGATTATGAAAGTATCATGCCTTTGCCTTGGCGGAGAAAATGGAGTGTTACTTATCTATACACACCACCGTTTATACAGCAATTAGGATTGATTGGCAACACTAGTTTAGTTGATGAAAACATATTGAAAGCCATAAACAAGTTTACTAAATATGGAGACTACTTCTTGAATTTTCCGAACGAACTACTTCCGCTTAACAGTACTCTTTCCTCCAAATGTAATTATATCCTTGATCTTTCTGTTGGATATGATTCTATCAAAAAAGGCTATTCAAATGAATTGAGTGGTTATTTGAAGAGAGCAAATGCGGCAGGGTCAGAATATAATGATGCCAATGTAAAAGACGCAATTGATTTGTACCAAAAACATTATCAAACAAGAATGCCACACTTGCAGCTAGAAGATTTTGAACGATACAAAACACTTTGTTTAAGTCTTGAAAAAGAAGGGAAAGCCTTTGCAAAAGAAGTGCTTGACGAATCGGGAAATCAATTGGCAATAGCTTTGTTTTTAAAAGATGGAAAGCGAATTTACAACTTAATGCCGACAACTTTAGCTGATGGAAGAAAACAATTTGCCATGCACTTTCTCTTGGATAGCCTCTTTCAAGAGTATGCGCAACAACAATTATTGTTTGACTTCGAAGGTTCTGATTTGGCTGGAGTAAAGAAGTTCTATGAGCAATTTGGAAGTATCAACCAACCTTATACACATTGGCATTTTAATAATTTGCCCTGGTTATTAAAACTGATAAAGCATTAAACACCTCCCCTATCTTCTAATATCTTTTCTGCAATCAATAAATCAATTGGCCTTGTTATTTTGATGTTATTGTAATCCCCTTCTATTAAGAAGACTTTGTTTCCAGCAGCTTCTGCAACGGTTGCTTCATCTGTAAACCCTTCATTGTATTCTTGATTAAATGCAGGCACCAATATGTCAGCAATAAAAGTCTGTGGTGTTTGAATAATGCGCACTTGATTACGGTCTGCAACTATGCTTTCATCATTAATAGTTGCAATCCTAATACTATCAGTTGCAGCAACGGCGGGTATGGCAGAACCTTTTGCTAGCGCTTGCTCATAACATCTTCTTATCAAATCTACAGATACCAAACTCCTCACACCATCGTGAACAAAAACAATGGAATTACTTGTATCCAAGACTTGCAATCCTTTCCTTACAGAATGAAAACGAGTAGCCCCTCCAATAGTGAAGTGAATTTTATCAGTAGATAATTCGGCAGTTATTTCCTTTCCTTTTTCTAAGTAATCCTTGGGCAGCACAACTACAATTTGCATATCATCATAAGCAAGTAAAAAAGCTTTGACAGCATGCCAAAGAAGGGCTTTCCCTTTCAATAATAAAAACTGTTTAGGTACCGATTGCCCCATTCTTTGACCAGAACCACCTGCTACTATCACTGCTATTTTTTTCATCTTTTAAGTTAAGTAATGCAAACTAAAGGAGATAAATTGAATTTTGTTAGAAAAGGATTGTGCTATTTAAGATATGGAAGCTATATTTGCACCCCAACAAAAAGATTTCGTAGCTCAGTTGGTAGAGCAGATGACTCTTAATCATCGGGTCCAGAGTTCGAGCCTCTGCGGAATCACTTGATATGAAGCACTTACACAATAAAACGTGTAGGTGCTTTTTTCATTTGTAAACAGTTTGCATAAAGCATCAATAACTAATGATTGGCAGCAGTTAACATTCAATAACTATTATCAAAACGAATGATACGGCTTGTACAAAATATAATTTGACTTTCTATTAAAAGATTCTTGATGTAGTTTATTAGCAAGGTCAGCAATTCTTTATGAGAAAGGATGAAAACTCATATTTAGTGTATTAAAATAGTTGAAAAATCAATTATTTCTATCAATAAATCAAATATCTTGTATAAAACGTCCATTATCTTGTATTACAAGCCTTAAATCTTGTATTACAAGCCTTAAATCTTGTATTACACGTCTTAAACTCTGTATTACACGTCTTAAACTCTGTATTACACGCCTTAAACCTTGTATTACACGTCTTAAACCTTGTATTACACGCCTTAAACTCTGTATTACACGTCTTAAACTCTGTATTACACGTCTTAAACTCTGTATTACACGCCTTAAATCTTGTATTACACGTCTTAAACTCTGTATTACACGTCTTAAATGCTGTATTACACAAAAAAGGGCTTTTTAGATAGTTTTTATGCCTTGATTTATACTTTTTTGATGATGGACAATTGGCAATTGATAATAGTTAGGTGGATTTAGTTTATTATTTTTATTATTATACCAAATAATTACCCATCTTTGGAGTATGATAAGGGGTGTCTTTTGAAAACTAGCTAATAAGAACCCTCCTTTCTGTAAAGTTTATTTGAGGGAGTTCCATTTATAAACTGGTTTGACTGGTACACACAAGTCCTCCTACGGAAGACTTGCGCGAGAGGTGAGTGGGGAACACCAACAAGGGTGAAAATAAATATCATAAGTCTAGGACACTATTGCAATAAAGCGATAAAATAGCGCATATTTGTACCAAATACAATCTGTTTATGTAAAGATCTATGATGTTACTAACCCTAAAAAAGAACAATCTAAATGTTTTAAGTGATGAAAACTACTGTCAGACCGATATATCCATGCAATGGCACATCATTGCGCATTAACCTATTTATAACCTTATTCTTTCTTGCTTTCGGATTGATACTGCAAGCCCAAACCAATTGGGTTTTTAAGCCCCACCCCAATGCAGTTGCCAACACTACCACCAAACATGGCAAGCCAACAATATTTGGTATAACCAATGATTGCCCACCTAATATTGGTTTTGAGGACGGAAACTTTGCCCAATGGAGCTTCTATGAGGGGAGTGCAGTGGATTCTAACGATGTAAATATTACCACAAACATGCAGGCGGTAACACCGCCTACCAATGCTTTTATACTCACCAATGCTTCAGCAGGCAATGACCCTTATGGTGGTTTTCCTAGGCTTTGTCCTTTTTCCTGTGCAGGCAGCCATTCTATGCAGTTGGGCAATGACGAAGTAAATGCAGTAGCTGATAGGGCTAGTTATTCATTTACAGTTCCCAACAACCATTTTGTGCTTACGTATTATTATGCAGTTGTTTTTCAAGACCCCGATCATTTGTATGCCGAACAGCCTAGGTTTATCGCTGAAGTAATAGATGATGCCACCAACACTACCATTGATTGTGCAAGATTCGATTATACCTCTACTGCCAGCTTGCCCGGGTTTAAGGTTTCCCCAATAAGTAAATTCAGTGATGCCCCCGTTTTCTACAAAGAATGGACACCTGTAATTGTAAACCTTACAGGATATGCAGGGCGGACGCTTAGGATAGAGTTTACTTCTGAAGACTGTGCTTTGGGGGCACACTTTGGGTATGCTTACGTGGATGTTTGCACCCAATGTTCGGCGGCTGTAACGGGTGTGTCTTATTGTTTGGGGGCAAGTGCGCTTACGGTGAATGGTCCTGCAGGCTATGGCGTTTATAATTGGTGGAACAAAGACTTTACTAAGAAACTAGGTACAGGTCAAACCATAACTTTCAGCCCGCCCTTGCCCAATAATGACACCATCAATCTAGACCTTGTTCCTTATCCCGGTTTTGGTTGCAGGGATACTGCTTATACCACCGTAACGGTAAACACCATTGGTAAACCCTCTTCTAGCACCACCCAAGCCGATTTTTGCCAAGGGGGCAGCTACATTTTCAATGGCTCTACCTACACCTACCCTGGTACTTACACAGCTACACTTACCAATGCAAGCGGCTGCGATAGTACCGCCACACTCGTACTCACCCAAAAGAAAAGTACTACTTCTACCAGCTATGATACGTTGAATGCGGGAGGTTCATTTAATTTTAATGGCACTGCCTATAGCATACCTGGCACTTACCAAGCCCACCTTACCAACAGTGCGGGTTGCGATAGCACCGCCATACTACAACTAAGCATTACTGGGCCTTATATCTATTCATTTACCCCAACCAATGGCTGCCCGGGTACTGTAATGACTATTAAGGGCGTACATTTCACAGGAACAACTGCCGTAAGCATTGGCGGCATTGCAGCAGCATCATTTAACGTATTGTCCGATACTACCATTAGTGCCGTTATAGATTCTGCTGTTGGTAAGGTAGTAGTCACTACGCCAAAGGGAACAGCAACAAGCGTGGGAAGTTATAAAACAGGCAAAAGTGTGGCGTATGCGTATATTGCAAAAGATGATGGCACAGTTAAAGTGGTAAATCTGGAGACGGATAGCATAGTCTCAACAATCCAAGCAGGAGTATATCTCCGAGGTGTTTGTGTTAGTCCCGATGGGACGAAAGTTTACGTTACAGATTATTATAGTAACAATGTAATTGTTATTAATACCCTTACTAACAATATTGTAGGAACTATTTCAGTTGGTAATTCTCCACAATCAATAGTGGTTAGTCCAGATGGTACAAAAGTTTATGCGGCAAATTTTTATGGTAGTACAGTAAGTGTTATTGATGCAATCACATACAAAGTACTTCATACAGTTCAGGTTGGAGCTCAGCCTATTGGTATAACAATAAATCCAGATGGCAGGCACGTTTATGTCAGTAATTCGGTGGGTCATTCTATAGGTGTTATTAATACTCTGACAAATGCGGTAGATACTACTATAGCTCTAGCTGGCCCTTTTGGAATGGGAATTAGTCCCTATGGAATAGTTGCTAGTCCAGATGGCAAAATGATTTATGTTGTTGGGAGTTCAATTGATAGCATTTATTGCATATCCACAACTACTAACGCAATTGTTAATACATTCCCGTTAGGGTCAAGCCCCGAAGGCATTACTATCAGTCCGGATGGCAAAACACTGTATGTTGCCAATTTTTCATCTAATTCAGTTAGCGTTATTAATATAACTAATGGGTCAATAGCAAAGGTATTAGTTGGCTATAGTCCTCAGGGCATAAGCATAAGCCCTGATGGAACAAAAGTTGTTGTTGTAAATAGAAATGATTGGTCAATTAGTATTATAAATACTGCTACAAACACAGTAATTGCAACCGTAACCGTTGCCGCAGTAAGTTTTAATGATAGTCCTGGCTCTTTTGGCAATTTTATAGCCAATGTACCCAGCCCCTGTAGCCTACCTCCGCTTTCCATTACTTCTTTTACCCCTGCTGCTGTTTGCTCAGGCGCAACCATAACTATAAGAGGTCGCAACCTTATGGGGGCAACCTCCGTTAGCTTTGGTGGGGTGGCTGCAGCAAGCTACACGGTGGTAAACGATAGTACCATCAATGCCGTTGTGGGCAATGGTGCTAGTGGCAGCGTAAGCGTATCCACCTACACTGGCACCGCTAGCTTGGCTGGTTTTGTGTATGGGGCGGGGGTAACTTCCACTACCCAAGCAACCATCTGTAAGGGTAGTACTTATACCTTCAATGGCAAAATTTACAACGATGGCGGCACTTACACAGCAAAGCTTACCAGTAGTTCGGGTTGCGATAGCGTTGTTACTTTACTGTTAACCGCTGTGCCTAAAAGCTATTCTACCACCGTGGCCACCATTACCCCGGGTGGGTCTTATACCTTTAATGGCTCTACTTATACCTCTGCTGGCACTTACACCGCCCATCTTACCAATAGTTGGGGTTGCGATAGTGTTGCTACTTTAATATTAACTAGTGATAAAACTAGTATCTCTACTACCAATGCCGCTATCTGTGCTGGCACGGCTTATTTTTTCAACGGGCTATTCTTGAATAATGCAGGCACTTATGTTTCACACCTTAAAAATAGCGCAGGTAATGATAGTTTGGCAAAACTGATATTGACAGTAAAAACAGCTATTGATACCACTATTTACGATAGTATGCACATTGGCACTACTTATCTCTATAATGGCAATACCTATACTTATCCCGGTTCATATATCAATTATTTTATCAGCAATAGCGGCTGCGATAGTACGGTAACACTCATCCTCAAAATAGATACTTCCTCTGGCACTACCAGCAGGGTAACTATATGCAATGGTAGTTCTTACACCTTCAATGGCCAAGTATATACTGCCGCAGGAACCTATCTGGCGCATCTTACCAATGCGTCGGGTTATGATAGTACAGCCAAACTGGTTTTAACCGTTTCATCACCTAGTTCCAACACCTACGATAGTATTTGTCCGGGTGGTGCTGTTACTTTCAATGGCACTGTTTATAGCACAGCAGGCAACTATGTTAAGCATTTTATAAGTTATTTAGGGTGCGATAGCACAGCTACTTTAGCCTTGACTGTTAGGATTCCAAGTGTTTCCACCACCACCCTTGCTATTCCCGATACTGCCTTTCCCTACAAATGGAATGGATTGGTGATAGCGAAACCCGGAACATTTACAGCACACCTCACCAATAGTTTTGGGTGCGACAGTGCTGCTACATTGATAATAACCATCAAAAGGGCAACTGCTTCTCGGGATTCTATCAATGTTTGCCTTGCTGCCCTGCCATATAGTTGGAATAATTTAAAATTTTATGCAGCAGGAACACAAACAGCACATCTTACCAATAGCGTAGGTTATGATAGTGCCGCTACATTGGTATTAACCGTAACACAGCTTCCTACTGTTGCGCCCATCAAAGGAGCAGACACTATATGTGCAGGCACAGATACACAATTGCAAGATGATTCCACAGGAGGTGTATGGGCATCTTCCAAAATCAATATTGCTACGGTAGATAATGGGGGAAACACAAAGGGAATATTGCGAGGTATGAGTACAATTAGCTATTCGGTTAGCAATAAGTGTGGCACAACCCATGTTGCCAAAAACATTACCATTATTCCTGCTCAAATAAGTATATCACCCATTGTAGGAGACACAGTTGTATGTGTACATGATTCCACTTTACTTTCAAACAAAAGCCCTTATGGTAGTTGGCATAGTAGTGATGCTTCTGTTGCCAGTATCACTAGCATGGGTATGGTAAACGGGGTGAATACAGGAACAGCTATTATTCAATATACCGTACCATATACTTGTGGTAATCAGGTTGAAACCACGCCTATTATTGTTTCAGGTACTAAGCCAACATCAACCATCATTACACCCAATAATCCTACCTGCCTATATCCACTGACAGGTAGCGTAGATGTACAAGTATTAGGTTTGGAAGCTCCCTATCAATTTTCCATCAATACTACCCCTTATACTTTCAATACCCACTTCCCCAATTTGGCCAAAGGAGCATATACCATACTGGTTGAAAATAAAAACGATTGTTTGGTGGATAGTGTGGCGACCAAGCTGATATTACAAACAGATAATAACTGTGGCGATACACTATATGTACCCACTGCATTTATTCCCACTAAAAGTATAGGCTCTCCCAACCGATGCCTCAAAGCATATGGAGGAACTAACTTAAAGTCTATGAAGTTTAGGGTTTTCAACAGGTTTGGGAATTTATTATTTGAAACCAAGGATGTAAACCAAGGATGGGATGGTACGGTAAATGGCAAACTGCAAGATGTAGGAACATATATTTGGTATATGGAATATACCCAGTTGAATGGTACCACCCAAACTTCTAGCGGAACAAGTGTGCTGATAAGGTAATGGCACAGATCTGGTTCCCAGCTAGTCACGTCAATCACTAAAATCAAAAAGGGCTGCCGCGCCGTCTGTGATGCGTGGCTTTTCTAAGATTGTTTCTATCCTTGGTCTAACCAGTCTGATTGTTACTGGTTTAAATTGCAGCAAATCATATCTTGTAAGGGTGCATAAATAATTTTCGCTTTTATACGTTTATACAGGAAACGTAAATATGACAAAAGCGGAATACCTTGAATTGGCATCAAAGCATTATGATTCAATAAATGACTTGAATAAGTTGGACAACTTCTACGATTATGAGAAGGACTTTGTCTCTATTCTACATAAAATGGGTAAAGAGATACTAGAGAAAAACTTGGGGGAATTGAGCAATGACAAGCGTAAAAAAAACTTTACTGACGACCATGGGCAAGATAACCATTGACTGTTCCCATTCGTTCAGTCAAAAAGTGAATGGGTTCCAGATGAGTTCCTTGGTCCAAGACCTGGTTGCTTATGCTGGCCAGTTGAATGTGTACGAAAAAAGCAATGACATACTGGAACGGTTCCTGGGCATTGGGATAAGCACGATGCAGGTGAACAAGGTGACGGATTACTATGGTTCAAGCTGTGCAAGAGAAGAAGCGTTGTTGCGGGTGGCGTGGCAATGGCTAACCCTACCATTGCAGAGTTTACTGCCATTTTCGTTGCAACTGATATAGTTATCGAAACTTTGAGTAAAGCAAAAACGGCACTTACCACTGCACAAACTACCTTAAACGGTCAACGGACAGAGGCAAGCAGCTTGATATTGCAGGCTTGGAACGAAGTGGAAACCAATTTCAGCGGGCTTGATGCTTCTGCAAAAAGGACTGCCGCCAGGGAATGGGGCGTGAAGTACATTAGTATAGGATTGGCAGCAGTGGTTACGGGTACTATCACGGACAGTGTTACTGGCTTACCTTTGGCTAACGTGAAAGTTCACATCAGTGGCTCGGGCAAGAAAGTATTGACAGATGCATTGGGCAAATTCAGTATCAATACAACCCTTTATGGCGACCTTGAACTGATAACCACCCTAACGGCTATGATGAAGGCATTACCGACTTCTTGATGGCTAATGGCGTTGACATGACCGTTGATGCGGTGATGGAAGCGGAACAATTAATTAGTAGATATGAGATAGTAGATAGTAGTGTTTGGCAGAAATAAAGGGAGCATAAAGGAATGAATATATAGAGGGGAAATGAAGTTTTGATACTTTGTTTCCTCTTTTCTTTTTTGCTTTTTATCCGTCGTGCCTTGGTGGCAAAAGGGAAATATTGCAACCAAGGCACAAGAAAAGCAACATGCACTGTAAACTAACGTGAGTTTTGGGTGTTACCTAGTTAAAAATCGACGGCAATCTTTCCAGAAAAGTATAGGCACACAATCCAGCAAATACATTCAAGACCGCATTGATAGGGCTTCTATGCCTTGTAT
>Ga0164297_10002251_pt1 | contig 19308 bp, 24 predicted proteins | sample GEODES058metaG_FD_113539 | JGI IMG/M metagenome (GOLD analysis project Ga0164297, IMG submission 113539) | Dystrophic lake water microbial communities from Trout Bog Lake, Wisconsin, USA - GEODES058 metaG | ecosystem: Environmental > Aquatic > Freshwater > Lake | place: USA: Trout Bog Lake... | reverse complement strand
ATAACAGGAGATTCATATCCTCTTATCACAAGTTCGATTCTTGTTACAACCACCAAAAGTTTATGGTTCTATAGTGTAGAGGTCTGCACGATGCTCTGTCAAAGCATAAGTAGGGGATCGTTCCCCCTTAGAACCGCCAGTTTATCTGTGTGTATGTCAGTTTGGTCAGACGACTCGGTTTGGAACTGAGAGGCCGTAGGTTCGAATCCTACCACACAGACCAATTATGGGGTATGGGGCTGCTAGGGGTGGCCACCTGTTTTGCAATCAGGATATCAGGTCGGTTCGAATCCGACATATTCCACAAATGTATCTCACTAAGATAATGGTAGTCGGCTGGTCTCCAAAACCATGCAGTCGGGGTTCGAATCCTCGGTGGGGTGCCAATTTTAACAATACAGGTGATTTATGATCTTAAAGGAGTTAGACATTGATGAAGTAAAAGAATATATTAAGGCTCAAAGTCCAGAAACCAAAGTTTATCTTGGTGCAGATTCAGAAAGAAACAAGATAAATGGTGAATGGTATGCGGATTACATTACAGCAGTTGTAGTTCATATTGACGGTGAACATGGTTGTAAAGTTTTTGGTGGCGTAAAAAGAGAAAGAGATTACGACCAAAAGAAAAACAAACCAGCAATGCGTTTAATGAATGAAGTATACTCTGTTGCTGAAATCTTTGAAGCTCTTAAAGATGTTCTTGAAGATCGTTATGTAGAAGTTCATTTAGACTTGAATCCAGATTTAAGATATGGATCATCTTGTGTTGTTCAACAAGCAGTAGGATATATTAAAGGTGTGTGTGGTATTTCTCCAATGATTAAACCGAACAGTTGGGCTGCTTCACATTGTGCAGATAGATATAAAGATTTGATTTAGTGCTCCTATAGTATAAAGGTATTACAATGTCTTGGTAAGACATAAACACAGGATCGTTACCTGTTAGGAGCTCCAAATTATGGGGGTATGGTGTAATTGGTAGCCACGCTGGTCTTAGAAGCCAGTGCCTTGTGCGTGTCAGTTCGAGTCTGACTACCCCTACCAAATTTTAGTTGACAAAGTATGGGTGTTGGTGTATAATACTCTACATAAGTTAATGCGGGTGTGATGAAATTGGTAAACGTAGTGGACTTAAAATTCACCGCCGAAAGGCTTGTCGGTTCAAGTCCGACCATCCGCACCATTTTTAGGTGATATATGACTCAATTGACTAGTTACGTATGTTGTTTTGGTGATTTATATCCCAAGAAACACCAACACATTTTTAATCAACAAAATATAATGTTGGGTGGATCTTCTCTTGATGAAGACAGAAAACAAACATTAAAAAATGCTGGTTATATTCTAGATGATGATGGAGAGAATATTAGTCATCTAAACGAACATTTCGGTGATCTAACAGGAATGTATTGGGTATGGAAGAATTCTGATGCTGAATGGCCTGCAATGGCACAGTACAGGAGATTCTGGGAAGAACCTAATGTAATGGCAGTCGTTCCATTTAACGATAAGACCATTTATATGCCCCAACCACAACCTTGGACAAGTGTGATGGATCAGTATTTACAATATCACGGTTCCTATGGTATTGATAGGTTGTATGAATATTCTTTAAGGGAGGAAACTAAATTAACTCATGATCAGGTACACAGTTTGCACCACGTATTTACGATGTATCCTTATAACATGTTGTTCTGTCATAAAGATCTATTCGACAAAGTTTGCACAGTTTTGTTTGAAATATTATTTGACATTTATGACCAACAAATGATACAATACATAAACGAAACAATAAAAACAGATCCTTATCAGAAAAGGTTACCTGCTTTTTTAACAGAAAGATTGTTGTCTATTCTTTATATTAATAAGAAGTATTTCTTTGGTAAAGATATTGAAACAAAACAAGTAGATATGAGGTGGATTTAAAGTTTATTTCGGGATCGTCTAAAGGTAGGACAGTTGACTTTGACTCAACTAATCGTGGTTCGAATCCATGTCCCGAAGCCAGTTAAAGCGGAATTGGTGTTCAATGGTCTAGCACGTTGGTCTTCCAAACCGAAGGTAAGAGTTCGAATCTCTTATTCCGCTCCAAATTATTTGTTGTATGATGGATGGTGTAATTCCATATGACAGTTGTGACAAAGTAACATACATTTTTTAATTTCTTCTTGGAGTTTTTTAATGTTATGATTAGATATTTGTCTAACAGTTAAAGGTAATTCTTTTTCATTTGGATTGATGTGATGAAAACATAATGCGGCATAATTTTTATCATAACCGCAGATTTCACATTTACCACCTTTACTTTCCATTAATTGTATCTTTCTCAAGAATCCCTTTTCTTTTTGAGATTGATAATTTTGGTATTTTATGTTTGTGTATTTTTGTTTACATTTGTTTGAACAAAATTTTGTCTGTCTTCCACTCAAAGGTGCTTGACAACATATACAAAATGACATATAATACTCCAAATAAATATATTTAGTATTATGATGTATTTCATAATCTGATGTTTTAGGGCCTATAGCTCAATCGGTAGAGCGGAGAACTCATAATTCTTAGGTTGTAGGATCGTGCCCTACTAGGCCCACCAATAATGCCCTTATCGTTCAACGGATAGGACATGGTGCTTCTAACGCCAGAATGGGAGTTCGATTCTCTCTGAGGGTACCAAAAAAGTGCTTGACAAAATAAATAGTATGTTGTATAATAGGAGACATAAATGAAACAACTTACTAAAGAACTTTTTACAGGCAAAAACAATTCTACTCTTGATATAGGTAGAGTTACGTGGGGTGCTAGTTTTATTACTATATGTGTGGTTGCAGGAGCAACTATATTGACGGGTGGTGCTGTTGGGATTGCCGAATTGGGAATCGCATTAGCAACTATAGCAGCAGGACATGGTGCTGCAATTAAGATGAAATCATCAACTGAACCAGAATAAAAGAGGTATATATAATGTCAGGAACTGTTGTTAAGAGATGTGGATGTACTGGTAACCCAGATCATGCTTCTAAGTATCAGGATAAGAAGTATGGTGTTGGTATGCGAGTTATGAATCTTGATGTTAAGAAAGTATCAGCAACCTGTAGTGTGTGTGGTAAAGAACAGAAAGCATAGATAAATGCCCCTCAAGCATAAGTGGCGATGCACTTGACTTGTAATCATGAGAAATCGGTTCGATTCCGGTGAGGGGCTCCAAACCAGACCGAAGGATAGTAGGTCAAAAAATGATGGTTCCTAGTCCATCAAGTCAAATTCCGAAAGGTATGACAATCAAAAAAACTAGGATTATTTTAATGGTAGGTGATGAAATGGTAGCCATACTTGACTGTTAATCAAGAGCGAAAGCACATGGGGGTTCGAGTCCCTCCCTACCAGCATTAGAACCTAAATCGAGGTTCGATATTTTATTTATAAAATATAGGAGGTTCCTATGTTTTACATAATTTATAAAATAACAAACAAGTTAGATGGCAAATTCTATATTGGAAGTCATAAGACCAAAAAACTTGACGATGATTACATGGGTTCTGGTAAGTATCTTAAACTTGCCATATTAAAATATGGAATAGAAAATTTCACTAAAGAAATTCTATATGTTTTTGATACACCAGAAGAAATGTATAAAAAAGAAGCAGAAATTGTAAATGAAGAGTTTCTAATCACAGAAAACACCTACAATCTAAAGATTGGTGGATTTGGTGGATTTGATTACATAAACTCAACAAATAAAAATATATCTGGTAAAAATGGTGAAAATGGGAAGAAAAGATTTTGGACTGGTGATAAAGTCAAACAAAAATTAATAGAAGAAAATAGATTTCAATCTTACTGTGAGAAAATTTCATCTTCACAAAAATCATTATATGATAATGGATTAAGAACGTCATGTTTTACTACAAATAATCCAATGAAAACTGAAGATGGTAAAAGAAAACAAAAAAAAGCATTGATGTTAATAAATCATCAACAAGGAGAAAAGAATTCCCAATTTGGAACCACATGGATTTGGTGTAAAGAAGAAGGAAATAAAAAGATAAAGAAAGAATTATTACAGGAATATCTTGACAAAGGATGGGAAAAGAAGTATAATCCTGGATATAAACCTAATAAAATTTTATAACTGATGTGAGAATAAATATGTCATATAGACCAACTGGTAGTAATGTTATCGTTTCAAGGATTGCAGGTTCTAAGGAAACAGAATCTGGTATTATTTTAAAGACCTCTCAAGAACCCGATAGAGCAAAGATTATTGCAATCGGTCCTGATGTAACTGAAGTTGCAGTAGATGAAGTTGCACTTGTTAACTGGCAAAGATCAACAAGGATTAGTGGTTTAGAAGAAGATGAAGAACTGTACGTCCTTCCAATCACAGAAGTAGTATTTGTATACGAAGATTAGTTCAATTGCGGAGTAGTTCAGTAGTAGAACGCTAGACTCATAATCTAGAGGTCATTGGTGCAATTCCTTTCTCCGCTTCCATTTTAACAAAACCCCTCACGGCACTCAACGATCCGCACCAGAGGGGTTACTTTTTTATGAGGTAAATTATGAAAATTCTTGCATTTAAACTTGTTACTGGTGAAGATATTCTTGCTGAAGTCGTTGAAATCACCGAAACCTTCTCTCTTAAAAATCCTGTAGGTATTGCTATTGTTCGTGGACAAAATGGACAACCTAATATTGGATTCTCTCCTTTCCCTCTCCATGCTGAACAAAAATCAGGATCAACTATTGACATTCATAGGACACATGTGGTATACTATTATGAACCTGCCGAAGATTTCATTTCAAATTATGATAAAATTTATGGGTCAGGAATTATTGTTCCAAAATCACAATTAATTACAGGGTGATATGTCGTTTTATACTAATGTTCAATGTTTCAGTGGTGATATCCTTTATCGGGGTTTCACCACAAAAGGTAAGAGGGTAAAACAGAGAGTTGAATACTCTCCTTCCCTCTACCTCCCTTCTAAAAGACCAACAGAGTTTAAATCTCTTGACGGTCAGTATCTACAACAGAAGATCTTTGGTAACATTCGTGAGGCACGAGATTACATTAAGCAATTTAATGGTGTCTCTGGTTCATATAAGATCTATGGTAACACAAGTTATGAATATGCTTACATTGCCGATCAACATGCATCTGACGTTCAATGGGATTTTGATAAGATCCTAATCGCAGTAGTGGATATTGAGGTTGGATCTGAGAATGGGTTTCCAGACCCATATCTTGCAGAAGAACCTATCACTGCAATCACAATGACTCTTGTGGGTGGAAGCACTTACGTATTGGGTTGTGGTGATTATGAAACTCAAGGTGATGAAATCTACATTAAATGTAAAGATGAGTGGACTCTATGTAAGAAGTTCATTGAAATCTGGTCATCCAATCATCCAGATGTAATCTCTGGATGGAATACTAAGTTATTCGATATTCCATATATTGTTAATCGTTTCCGTAAGATTCTTGGTGAAGATGACACAAGAAAGTTGTCTCCTTGGAATTGGATTGGCGAACGTGTTGTCAAGGATGCTCGTGGTGAGAAGTTGTCATATAACCTACTTGGTATATCTTCTCTTGACTATATTGAACTTTACAGATGGTTTGCTCCAGGTGGAAGGTCACAGGAGAACTATCGTTTGAATACGATTGCCAATGTTGAGTTGGGTGATGCAAAGATTTCATATGATGAGTATGACAGTTTGCATGATTTGTATAAACGCAACTTTCAGTTGTTCATTGAATATAACATCAAAGACGTAGAACTTATTCTTAGATTAGATGACAAGTTGAAGTTGTTTGAGTTGGCTTTGACTCTTGCATATGACACTAAATCTAACTTTGAGGATGTGTTTGCACAAACTCGTATGTGGGATTCTTTGTGTTATTCTAACCTTCTTAACAAAAAGATTATCGTTCCACCAAAAGAGGTCAAGGAGAAGGACGCTGCTTTTGAAGGTGCATATGTAAAGGAAGTTCAAGTTGGTATGCATCATTGGGTAGCATCATTTGACTTGAATTCTCTATATCCACATTTGTTGATGCAGTATAATATCTCTCCTGAGACATTGATTGAACCAGAGGATTACACAGATGAGATGCGTAGAATCATTTCTTCTGGTGTTACTGTTAATAAGATGCTCAAGAAAGAAGTGGATACATCCAGTTTGAATGGTGTTACACTGACACCTAATGGACAGTTCTTCAGAACTGACTTCCGTGGGTTCCTTCCACAGATGATGGATGATATGTACAATGATCGTAAGAAGTTCAAGAAGTTGATGCTCAAAGCAAAACAGGAATATGAGAACGAATCTAATCCACAGAAGAGATATGAAATTCAAAAGTTGATTTCTAGATATGATAACCTACAACTTGCTAAGAAGTTGTCCCTAAACTCTGCCTATGGTGCTCTAGGATCGCAGTATTTTAGATTCTATGACCTACGTATGGCATCTGGTGTTACGTTGGCTGGTCAGTTGTCTATTCGTTGGATTGAAGGTAAATTGAACCAGTATGTGAATAAAATATTAGGAACAGAAGGTGACTATGTTATTGCATCGGATACAGATTCAATTTACCTCAATCTTGGTCCATTGGTGGGCAAGTTTGTACAGTCAGAAAAAACGATTGACGAAACTATCTCCATCATGGACAAGATCTGTTCAGATAAAATTGAACCATATATTGACAAGAGTTATTCTGAACTTGCTCAATATGTACATGCATATGAACAGAAAATGCAGATGAAACGGGAAGCATTGGCAAATAAGGGTGTCTGGACTGCCAAGAAGCGTTATATTCTGAATGTATATAACAATGAAGGGGTTCAGTATCATGAACCTAAAATGAAGGTTATGGGTCTTGAAATGATCAAGTCCTCTACTCCATCTTCTATTCGTGAGAATATGAAGAAGGTTATTGAGATTATGATGAAACAGAGTGAAAGTGATGTTCAAGATTTTATCGAGAACTTTCGTAATGATTTCAAGAAGTTACCACCAGAAGAGATTTCATTTCCTCGTGGTGTTAATGGGTTAAAGAACTATTCTGATCCTGTATCTTTGTATAAGAAGGGTACACCTATTCACGTGAAGGGTGGTATTCTGTATAATCATTATATTAAACAACATGGGTTGACAAAACAATATCCTGCGATTCAAGAAGGTGAGAAGATCAAGTTCACTTATTTGAAGATGCCCAATCCGATCAAGGATATTGTTATTTCTTATCCAACCAGGCTCCCAACAGAGTTAGGATTGGACAAATACATAGATTATGATAAACAGTTTGATAAAGCATTCTTAGAACCAATCTCTACAATATTAAACTGTATTGGTTGGTCAACAGAAAAGACAAGTTCGTTAGATGATTTTTTTAGTTAAGGTGAAAAATGAGTATATTAGATAAAATCAAAAAGAATAGTACTATTAAAGATTCTGCTATTCTTGCAAAGTCCAAGTTCTTCACTGAGAAGGATATGATCCCTACAGCAATTCCAGCAATCAATATTGCATTGTCTGGTAAGTTGGATGGTGGTCTTACACCAGGTTTGACTATGTGGGCAGGTCCAAGTAAGCATTTTAAAACTGCTTTCTCTTTGTTAATGGCAAAATCTTATATGGAGAAATATCCAGATGCCGCATTACTATTTTACGATTCAGAATTTGGTACGCCACAATCATATTTTGATACCTTTGGTATTGATACTAATAGGGTTCTTCATACTCCTGTAACTGATATTGAACAATTGAAGTTTGATATCATGGGACAGATTACTAATATTGAAAGAGGTGATAGAGTTATCATTCTTGTTGATTCTATTGGTAACCTTGCATCTAAGAAAGAAGTAGAAGATGCTCTTGACGGTAAGTCAGCTGCTGATATGACTCGTGCCAAACAAGTTAAGTCATTGTTTAGAATGGTGACACCACACCTTTCACTTAAAGACATTCCAATGGTTGTTGTCAATCATACTTACAAGACAATGGAACTTTATTCTAAAGATGTAGTTGGTGGTGGTACTGGTTCTTATTACTCTGCTGATAATATTTTTATTATTGGAAGACAACAAGAGAAGGAAGGACAAGAAGTTATTGGTTACAACTTCATCATCAATGTAGAGAAGTCAAGATATGTTAAAGAGAAATCTAAAATACCTGTTACTGTATCTTTTACTGGTGGTATTAGCAAGTGGTCCGGTCTTCTTGATATCGCTCTGGACAGTGGTCACGTGGTTAAGCCAACCAACGGTTGGTATTCAAAAGTAGATCTAGAAACGGGTGAAGTAGAAGACAAGAAGTATCGTTTGAAAGATACTGATAATAAAGATTTCTGGATGCCTCTTCTGTCACAGAAATCATTCAGAGAGTTTATTCAAAACCAATATCAAGTAGCAAATGCCAACATTATTCAAGAGGAAGAAGAAAATGATTGAAGGAATTGATTATTGTTTTATCTATCCAAAGGAAGATAAACAAAGTGTTCATGTAAAATTCCTTGAGGGACCGTATAAAGATACGGTCTTCAAGTATGGAAAGGTTAAAGTTGAAGAAAAAGATGACGCTGCCTATTTACTTTTTGCTTATGATGTGATACAATGTACCAATATGAAACCAAAGAAGTTGGAGAAGGACGAGAACTTCAAAAACTATATTGGTGATTTGTTAATAGAGATTATATCTGGAAATTTGGATCAGGAGATTGTGGAAGAAGATGCGAATAGAGCAATTAATTTTAAGGAACCTAGTACATAATGAAGAGTACTTTCGTAAGGTTCTACCATTCCTAAAACAAGATTATTTTATTAACTCAATTGAAAGGAACATATTTAATGACATACTCGCCTTCTCGGAAGAATATAATCAGTTACCTTCAATTGATGCACTCTCTATTTCCATCAAAGAGAGGAAGAATCTTACAAACGATGAAGTGGAGAAGTCGCAAGAATATATCAAAGAGATTGAAACCGCTGACAAAACAAACACTAAAATTGATTGGCTCATCAACAAAACTGAAACATTTTGTCAAGAGAAAGCGATTTATAATGCCGTTCTCAACTCAATCTCCATTCTGGACGGAAAAGACAAAACCCACGAAAAAGGGGCAATTCCGAAAATTCTTTCAGATGCATTATCGGTAAGTTTTAATAGTTCTGTTGGTCATGACTACTTAGAAAATTCGGATGAACGATATGAATTTTATCATCGTAAAGAAGAACGTATTCCATTTGATCTAGAATATTTCAATAAAATTACCAAAGGTGGTCTTCCAAATAAAACACTCAACATTGCTCTTGCTGGAACTGGTGTTGGTAAATCTTTATTCATGTGTCATGTTGCTTCTTCATGTATGGTTCTAGGTAAGAATGTACTTTATATTACATTAGAGATGGCGGAAGAGAAGATTGCAGAAAGAATAGATGCTAATCTTTTAAATGTTAAAGTTGATGAACTTGAGAAGTTATCTAAAGAAGATTATGATAAGAAAGTTGCAAGAGTTAAGAAGAAAACTACTGGTAAGTTGATTATCAAGGAATACCCAACTGCATCTGCATCTGTAACACATTTTAGAGCATTATTAAATGAACTTAATCTCAAGCGTAATTTCAAACCTGATATTATTTTTATTGACTATCTTAACATCTGTACTTCTTCTCGTATCAAACCTGGTGCGTCTATCAATTCATACACATATGTCAAGTCAATTGCTGAAGAGTTGAGAGGTCTTGCTGTAGAGTACACCGTACCTATAGTTTCAGCTACACAGACAACACGATCAGGGTTTACATCGTCCGATCCAGGTCTTGAAGACACTTCCGAGTCGTTTGGTCTACCGGCTACGGCAGATTTAATGTTTGCGTTGGTGTCTTCAGAAGAGTTGGAAGAACTAGGTCAGATTATGGTTAAACAGTTGAAGAATAGGTATTCAGATCCAACATCATATAAAAGATTTGCATTAGGTATTGACAGATCAAAGATGAGATTGTATGATGTAGAAGATTCTGGACAACAAGATTTAGTTGATGTTGGACAAGTTCAAGCAAGTAGTAACCCAAAGAAAAAGTTTGAGGGATTTAAAGTATGACACCGTTGAAGAGTTATAAAACAAGTTTGAGATATCCTGGTGGTAAATCTCGTGCAGTGAATAAGATGTTTAAATATCTTCCTGATATGAAATCTTATAGTGAGTATAGAGAGGGTTTCCTTGGTGGTGGTTCTGTTGCAATTGCCATTACTAAACTATATCCACACCTTGACATTTGGGTTAATGATTTGTATGAACCATTGTATAACTTTTATATGAAAATTCAATCAGATGGGTATAAGATTTCTGATGATCTAAAAGAGATTAAAAGAGAACATACCGATCCAGAAAAAGCAAGAGAACTCTTCAATAAAGCAAAGACACAGGTTACTGATAAGAACTTATCAAAATCTGATAGGGCAATTGCTTTCTATATTGCTAATAAGTGTAGTTTCTCTGGGTTAACTGAATCTGGATCATTCTCAAAGGAATCATCAATCAGAAACTTTACATTGAATGGTATTGAGAACCTAAGACACCTTCGTGACCTTTCACAAAATTGGAAGATCACTAATCTATCTTATGAGATTATGTTTGAACATCCACACAAACAATGTTTCATATATCTTGATCCACCATATGATATCAAAGACAATCTCTATGGTAAGAATGGTTCAATGCATAAGGGATTTGATCATAATCTATTTGCAGAAAGATGTAATGATTCTGAAATGGATATTATGGTCAGTTATAACGCAGATAACATTGTTAAGGAACGATTCTCTGATAATTGGGAACCTGTTGAGTTTGATTTGACATATACAATGCGTTCTACAGGTGAATATATGGCAGCTCAGAAAGGTCGTAAAGAGTTGTTATTGTTGAACTATAAACCAGAACAAGAAGGTCTGGAAGGATTCCTTGAGTAGATAAATAGTTCTATTTACAAGAAGATCATAAATGGCAACTGACGCTAAAGAAACCGAGAAACAGGAGAATGGATCTCGTGTATATTTTGAAGCATATATTGAAAAAAATGAAAGAGATTACACTAAGTTGTCTAACTTGGTTAAGAAAGTGTACCCTAATGTCAGTAATGATTGGATGGAATCATTCAGAAAACAAGCAGAAGCATTAAAAGCATATCTCGGTACTTCAAAACAATATAACTATTCAAGGGATAAAGGTTTTATGCCTTTTATAGAAGATATTGCTAAGAAAAAATGTGGAGTATCTGTAAAGGATAGATGGAATCCAGCAGATATCTATATGATAAAAGCAAATAATGAAAAAGAAGTTATGGAAAAACTCAAGACCATAACTTCTAGTCCAGATAAGGATACTAATCTCATTGCTTTAAATATGTATATGAAAGAGTTGATGACTTCCAAAATTATGGTGCCAATCTCATTAAAAGCAATTGCCCCAAAAACAACTAAAGCAAAAGCAGAACTTGCAAACATGGGTGGGGGGAAACACAATCTCAATTTCAAACTCAAAAAGGGTTCTGTAAAATGCATTTTATCCGTTGGACACAAAAATGCATACGAGTTTGATACTGGAGAAATAGCATTTGACTTTTATGTTGGTGATGAAGAAATTCATGGTCAAGCAAGAAACTTTCAATATAGTAAAGAAAGAAACTTGGTGCAAACTGACTTAACACCTAAAGGTCGATCTGGTGGTGCTAAGTTAGGAAAGGTATCGTCAGTAGCATTAGATGCATTTCTAAAAAAACACAATCTAGATCGACCTGCATCAGCAGCAAAAGACCCTAATATAGACAATCCTGGTAAATGGACAGAAAGTAATATCAAATACTGGATAAAGTTTATTAATGATCTAAAGAGAGAAAGGGTTGATGGTAATGCAATAGATTTAGGTGATTTTGAAGTTAAAACCGATACTGGTGTAGAAACTGGACCAGAAGCAATCATTAGAAATGGAATATTATTTGAAGGTAAAACAAGAAGTTCTGCTGGTAAATTTTCATCAAAACTTATTGGGCTAAGATGGGCTAAGATTTGGGTTGATATAGATAAGAAAGGGTTATTAGATGAATGGATGATGACCCTTTATTTTGGTGCTAAAAAAGAATTCGGTGAAAAGAACGGACCGTTCTTAAAGATTTATTAAAGAGGATTATAATGACCGCTACTGTGATTTTACCAACTACTGGTGCACCAGAGTTGATTGATGCAATTGAAAGTGTTCTTAATCAATCATATTATACACAACTATATCTTGTAGTTGATGGTAAACAACATGTTGATAAAGTTAGGGAACTTATTGGTAGAAATAAATTATGGGAACATAATATAAATTTCTGTGTTCTTCCAGAAAATGTAGGTGCAAATGGGTTCTATGGTCATAGAGTTTATGCCGCATTTACCCATCTAGTCAATACTGATTATGTTCTTTATCTAGATCAAGATTGTTGGTTAGAACCTACTCACGTTGAGAATTGTGTTAATACAATCAAACAATATGATTTGGAATGGACGTATTCTCTAAGAAATATATACAGTGGTGATAAAGAATTTATCTGTAGAGATGATTGTGAGAGTTTGGGTCTATGGGCACCATATGCTCAATACAATCATATAGATACCAATTGTTACTGCTTGAAAACATCTATTGCAACAAGAGTTGCATCTGCTTGGCATGGTGGTTGGGGACAAGATAGAGTATTCTTTAATGTCATGCTACAGAACTTCAATAAAGTAAAATGCACTGGTGAATATACAGTAAACTATAGATTAGGTGGTAATGATGGCTCAGTTAAATCTGAATTCTTCTTACTAGGTAATAAAGTTGTGAATCAAAGATATAATGGAGTTTTCCCTTGGCAACAAAAGTTCTAGTAGTTGGTGAAAATAGTTTTATAGGAAATGCTCTCTGTAATGTAAAAAGACCTGATATAGAATTCTACAAAGTATCACATAAAGATTTTGACAAGATTGATCTTCCATTCTTTGATACTGTTGTTGGTTGTGCATTAAATCCAGAGTATAGAGATACAAGATATAGTACTGCTGCTGATTTTGATTTCTATGTAGCAAATAAAGCATGTAAAAGTGGTTGCCATTTCATTATGCTCTCCACCAGAAAAGTATATGGTTCTCATTCTGAACTAAAAATCTTCAAAGAAACAGATCCCCTAGATCCTTTTGATCATTATAGTGTTAATAAGTTAAGAACTGAAACAAGGATACAAGATGACTTTGGTGATCAATCTACTATCATTCGTGGTTCAAATCTATTTGGGTTTGAATATGGTCGCAATTCTTTCTTCGGATATCTGATGAATTCTCTTGTCAAATCAGGAGAAATAGTGTATAATATACATCCATCAACTAGAAGAGATTTCATTCATGTTGATGACTCGGCAAGAGCAATTGCAGAAGTGTGTGTAAAGAGACCACAAGGAGTATATAACCTTGGTGCAGGTGAAGGGTTACCGATTGGTCTTATTGGTGCATATCTTGTACAGGGGTATGGTAATGGTAATATCAGATTTACTAGTGAAGAGTTTAAAGAACAATTTGTACTAGACACTTCAAAATTGACAGATACTCTTGGTATGAATATTGGACCTTACAGTTATAGAAATTTGATTATAGAAATGGGAGAACATTTGTGCAAAAAGATTTGATTATATCTGCTGTATCGGAGTATGGCTACGATAAGTTAAAATATTGGGTCAATTCCATCAACAGAAGTGGGTTTACTGGTAAGAAAGTAGTTATTGCTTTCAATATTGCAGATGACACTATTAAACAACTCAATGATAATGGTGTTGAAGTTGTACTAGTTTCTAATCAAAGGAATATTACTAATGATGGTTATCATGTGGGATATGTAATTGCCCATAAAGTACCGGCATTCAGACACTATTGGTATTGGAGATATCTAAGTACACTTTCATCTGATGATATTCGTTATGTCATTTCTACAGACATTTCTGATGTAGTATTTCAAACAAACCCTTCTGATTGGATATTCGGTCTTTACAGTTATGAAAAACCACATTTGATTTATGGTAGTGAAGGATTAAAATATAAAGATGAAGATTGGGGAAGAGAAAATCTTCTGAATTGTTTTGGACAAGACATTTATGATAAGTTAAAAGATACATCAATATATAATGCAGGATCAATGGCAGGTTTACTTGAACCATTCAGAGATTTTTCACTGAAAGTTCATTTTGCACAGGCATCAGCATCACATAATCCTACACCTGATCAAGCAGCAGTTAATGTAATGTTGTCTCTTGATCCTTATAAAGATAAGACCAAATTTTGTGATCATGATATCAACTGGGCATGTGAAGCAGGAACAACTGCTGACCCTACTAAAATACACAAGTTTAGACCAAACCTTTTGTGTCCAGAACCCACCTTTGATGGTGAGTTTGTTTATAATAGTAAAGGTGAAAAATATGTTATGGTTCACCAATACAATCGTGTACCAGAATGGAAAGATAAGATAGAGAAAAAATATGAGTGATAATATAACTATTTGTACAGCCTTCTTTGATATTGGAAGAGGTAATTTACCCAAGGAGAAACATGGAAGAGTTCTTCCGCATTATCAGCACCGTAGTTTGGATACTTATTTTGATTACTTCAATTACTTGGCAAAATTGAAAAATGATATGGTTGTCTATACGACACCAGACCTTGCTGAAAGAGTGCATGACATAAGAAAACAAAATGGTCTAGAAGACAGAACACAAGTTGTTGTTATGGGATCATATTTACCAAAAGGGTTTGGTGAAGTTAAAGAAAAGATTGAAGAGATTATGAATTCACCTGATTATTATGAAAAGGTGGTCAATCCTCAATTGATTGAATATTGGCATTCTGATTATGTTCTTGTTAATATCTTTAAGTCACTATACGTTAGTCATGCTATTGAATCTGGATTGGTTAAGACAGATTTGACTGCATGGATTGATTTTGGATATGCTAGAACAATTGATACGTTACCAAAGTCATTAGAATGGAAGTATCCATTTGACTCTGACAAGATTCATTTCTTTAATATGCGTGACATTGAACCAGAACGTCCTATTGACAGTATTATCTATACTGGTGATGTGTATATTCAAGGTTGTCACATTGTTGCTGGTACTAAGATGTGGGACACTTTGAAGGATCTTGTTATGAAGAATTTAAATTGTCTTATTAACTACAAACTTATTGATGATGATCAGACCTTATTACTGATGTCATATCTTACAGACCCAGAAAAGTTTGAGTTGAGATATAACAGCCCACATGATTGGTTTAGAATCTTTAAGGATTATAATAATGCTTGATATCATTTATAGAGTATGTGAAACAAGGGATGGAACACATTGTGGTAATAGACCAGAATGGTTCTCTAAAGAAAAGTGTTTATATTCATTTTTTAATGCAGTAGAAAATGCTAAAGACCTTGTAAGTAATGTTATATTCATCCATGATGGTCAAATGGGTCCATTATTTGATATTATTCAACAATATGAACATGTAAAAACATATCATGGTAATTACTTTGATAGTTTGATGGAGGCATATAATCTTGCATCTTCATTAGACAGTGATTTATACTTTGTAGAAGATGATTATTTACATCTACCAGATTCTGTTAGAAAAGTAGCATTGGCAGTTCCAAATTTTAAACTCATTTCACCATATGATCATTTAGCAAGATATAATCCAGTTAAGTATACTGGTAAACAAGATTCACATTATGAATTAAAGATAACCTTTGATGAAGATAGTAATCATCATTGGAGAACAAATGAATCTGCTTGTCATACATATGCTATAGATAATAAAACGTTTAAAGATTATTATGACACTATAACAAGTCAGAATTGTGTTGCACATGACCAGAATTTGTTTATATCAATGTATCATCATGGTCATTCTTTGTGGACACCAATAACAGGATTGGTTACACAAGTTGATCCATATATGTCACCTGGTGTTGATTGGGAAACTTATAATAGGATATTCTAATGTCTAATTTAGTTATGGGTGTAGCAACACGTTACACAGCAAATGATCTAGAACCACTTGTTAAATCATTAAGAAAGCATTACTCAGAAGATTTTGTTCTTTTCATGTATGATCCTGATTATAATATGATTGATATGTTGGACTATTATAATGTAAAATGGGAAACACTTTCTTCGGATATATCTAATGGAGTTGAGATTTGTAATGTTAGACATTTGATTTATAAACAATTTCTTGAAGAAAATCCACAATATGATAAGAAAGTTTTCATCATTGATACCAGAGATGTTATATTCCAAGATAACCCATTCAAACATGAAACAACAACTTCATTAGAATTCTTCCTAGAAAACGTTACGTATATAAATTCCGAATGTAATGGTAACTGGTGGATTCGTGGAATATATGGTGAAGAAGTATACCAGAGAATGCAACACAAGTGTGTTGTCTGTGCAGGAACAACATTAGGAACCAGAGAAGGAATGATGTTTTATTTAAATTCTATCATAAATGAAATTGATAGAATGATTACCATAAGAGGTGGTAATAATATGTCACATCATAACCCAGTAGTTGATCAACCGTGTCATGGATATCTAATTTATAACAACCATTTCCCTGATTGTAAATTATACCTATCTGGCCATGGTCCTGTTGCAACTATGAATGATCATAATAAGATGATGTTTGATAAAGATGGAAATCTTCTTAATATGGATGGTTCAGTTGTTGCAGTAGTTCATCAATGGGATAGAACAGGTTACTTTAAAGATCACTTTTACAAAAGAGCAATAGCATGAAGGTATATTCACCAAGAATACACAACTTAGGAGATTTTATCCATTGTCTTCCTACATTATCTGGATTGCATGAAAAGTATGGTCCAATATCATTTGGTATATGTGATCGTCTTAAAAGATTTAATGGTATAAAAGATCTTTTATTATATCAGGGTATCTTTTCCGATGTTCATTTTATGGATGAACAACCAATCGTTAAAGAATATATTGTATTGGATGACACTGGTGGTGATCAAGATAATGGTGATGAACCATTCGCAGTTAGGAGATGTTATAATTTTGTAAGAAGTAATTATAATATTGATTTTGATTTAGATGTTGATTACAATTTAAATATACCTTGGTATAATGATATACGTGAGCATGAAGATAGTATTATTGTTGCAGATAGGTGGAGTCCAAAAGATGCACCTGATGTTGATGAGAGAAGATTATCTAATCATATAAGAGGATATGATAAATTCAATACAGATAGATTTTATTATCTTGACTATTCTCATCATTTGTTGTATAATCTTTCGTTGATCAAATATAATCCAAATCCATTCATAACAACATTCACAGGAATAGGAATATTGTCTGATATGATGAACAAGGAAACCCATATCCTTTGGGACGATGATCTATATAATTGGGATGGTAAACCAATTGAATATTCATTTGACTTACACTATTATAAAAATAGAAATAGTCATTTACACTACATTAAAGATTTTACAATATGAATTTAATAGATTATAACGATAAAACATATCCAGCATTTCAAGGTGAAGGTAATGCATCACAGTTTGCAATACCTTTTGCAAAACATTTCTGCAAAGGGTTTGGTGTTGATATTGGATGTAATAGACAAGAATGGTGCTTTCCTGGTGCTAATGGAATAGACCTAAACTTCTTTGATGGTAATGATGCATATGCTTTTAGTTATAGTGATTTGGATTATGTTTATTCCAGTCACTGTTTAGAACACCTGCCCGATTGGGTTAAAGCACTTGAATACTGGACTTCTAAACTGAAAACGGGTGGTGTATTATTCTTATATTTACCCCATTATAATCAAGAATATTGGAGACCTTGGAATAATAGAAAACATCTTCATGTGTTTACTCCAGAAATAATTAAAGATTATATGGTGTCTAGAAATTATATTAATATCTTTACATCGGAAAGGGATTTGAATGATTCATTTATTGTAGTTGGGGAGAAAGGATGAAAATAGTTTTGTTTAGTCATGTCGTCAATATCGGTTCTGGGATGGATATTACCCACGAACAGGCTGATCTTTTAGAATCAAGTGGTTTGCTTGATGCTTGTGATTCCGCTGTTATGAACTTACACTTTGAATCTAAACCATATAACTGGTTATCTGATAGGTGGATCTCAAGGAAGAACGTAACATACCGTGTTTATGGTAATGCCTATAAAGAATGGTATGAAGCAACAACAGAGTTGGCAGTACAAAACTATATTAGACATAATCCAGGTGAATATTATATCTGTCACATAACACATAAAGGTTGTAGTCATCCACCAGGTGGTCATCAGAATTGGCGTAAGTATATGCAATACTGGAACATTGAAAGATGGCAAGATTGTGTTGCTAAATTGGATGAAGGGTATGATATGTGTGGTGCAGCTTTCCTAGATAATCCACCACATCCATTCTATGCAGGTAATTTCTATTGGGCAAAGGCATCTTATTTAAGAAAATGTAGACACATGGAAACACCAGAGTATACAAAGTTCTTACCTCAGTTCTCTGGTCAACCACACCATAGATTTGATTGGGAATGTTGGCATGGGTCAGGTAACCCAAGAGCATATGACCTCCATCCAGGTGTAGATAATAGATGGTATCTTCCACCAGATACATATAGGAATGACGTTTGGACGTATAGAACATAATACTTTACAATATGTTCTATATGTGATATAATATACACTTAAAATTTAGGATGGTATACTCATGGAAACAAATGAAATGATTCGTGAACTGGCCACTACGGTCATTCCAAAATATGTTAAGAACTATGGTAATTATAAGGAAGGTGATTTCATCCAATACTCTGGTCAGATGTGGGACCATGAAGAAATGGAAGCTGCGATTGATTCATTAGTCAATGGTAAATGGGTAGTTGCTGGTGAAAAAGTAGCACAGTTCCAAAACAAGTTTAGTAAGAGATTTAATGTAAAGAATTCTCTTATGGTTAACTCTGGCAGTTCAGCAAACCTTGTTCTAATCACTGCTATGAAGAAGAAGTTCGGATGGTATGACGGAGATGAAATCATCGTATCTCCTGTGGGATTCCCCACTACCATCTCTCCTATTGTTCAAAATGGTCTAAAACCTGTCTTTATTGACATTGAACTTGATTCTCTTAATTTTGATGTTAATAAGATTGAAGAGAAGATCACTGATAAGACAATGGCAATCTTTGTTTCACCAGTTCTCGGT
>Ga0164297_10002248_pt1 | contig 19339 bp, 15 predicted proteins | sample GEODES058metaG_FD_113539 | JGI IMG/M metagenome (GOLD analysis project Ga0164297, IMG submission 113539) | Dystrophic lake water microbial communities from Trout Bog Lake, Wisconsin, USA - GEODES058 metaG | ecosystem: Environmental > Aquatic > Freshwater > Lake | place: USA: Trout Bog Lake... | reverse complement strand
CACCCGCGATCGTAAGTCATTCCCGTGGCGCCCAGCTGTCGTCTGAAAGGAGCCCTTGAACGTCAAGAAGAAGCTCTTATTCGGCGCAAGCATGAATTTGTAGCGGGAAACATCCTCCGTCCAAGGTGTTGGCATGCTCGCGTCCAAGCCGGGCCTGAAGAACCGTTCTAGACTGCTAGCAAGCGCGAAGATGAAGCGGTCATCACCGTAGGCGCGCGCTGGCAAATCGTACCCACCAACGCTGTCGCTCTGGTTCTGATACGCAACGGGACCAGGGCTGCCGCTGTCGTAGAACACCAGTTTCTGGGTCCCCTCGTTCAGAGAGGCCGCTTCGAAGAGCTGGCTCATCACTGCAAGGACCCCATCCCGCGACAGAATGCGGCCTTCGGCCAGGCCGTTCGCCAGGGCGTTGCGTCCGAACTCGGGGACGCAGCCCTCGTAGCCACATGGACTGTACCAGCTGCGACATGAGGTAGCCAGGGCGCTGCCGTACGGCTCGTAGCCCCCATCCTCTTTCGGCAGCGGGTAATTGCTGTCCTTGCGCGCGATGTTGCCGTCTCTGTTGCCATTCTGCACCGGCCAGTGAAGATCCCAGGCAAAGTGCGGCGGCATGAATGCGACACTGGCGTGAGCAACGTGCTTGGTACGCAAAGGGTGCGACAGGAGGTGCTCGTACACGGCACTGCCCCAAGCAGAGATGCCGCAGCCCTTGAGAGTGGCGTTTATGCGCTCCGCCTGCTCCATGGTAATCACATAGAATCTTCGGCTCTGGCCTGGTTCCACCGCACTCAACTTGCTGGGCTCTGTGCCATCACTCGAGTGCAAGCGACTATAGAATGCAAGCGCGTGGTGCACCGCATTCAAGTATTGATTCGTGTGCCTGTATATGTGCCCCGTATCCAGATTCACATGCGCTGTTGAGCCTCCATCTCTCAACACGCCAACTGTGTACGCCGTGAAATCGAACCGCTTCACAGGCACGCCCCGAAAGGCGAGGTATTGGAGCAAGAAGTGCTGCGCGCTAGTGCCGTGGCCCTCTGTCCCCGGCAGCGGCTGGACTTGCCTAAGGAACGTCTCATCGGCGCCAGGCGCAACTGTGGCATTCAGCTGCCCCAGAAATGTCTCCACATGCTCGCGAGGCACCAGCGCGGCGTCATCATACAAACCATGTCTATCTGATGTCGTTCCCGCGAACGGGATCCACACGACAGTCTCGGTGCTCAGAGAGCCCAGGTCGAGAACTGGTGCCAAGTACATCAAATCTGTGCGGCCAAAGTAGAACCAATCGTAGTCCTTCAAGACAGGCCGTACTGCGAGCAGCAGCTGGTTCTTGGCATACATATCGTGGAATCCGCGAGGTCGAAGGTAGTTGTCGTGAAGCACGTGCGCAGCGCTTGTGTTTATCGCCAGCTGCGCGGCGAGCAGCGAGACTGCAGAACTTTGGTTCAACACCTCTGTGTAAACACGCAACACAACCGCAGCAGCGTGCCAGTGAGCAGCGTGCTGGCGGCGACTCGACACTGCACCACAGACGTCGGCGTCTAGTGGGTTCACCACGTATGTGAGGAACGAGCTGAAGGTGCTGTCTGTCGCACGGTCAGGTCCAAAGAGACAAGCGAGCACGCGTCCGTCACAATATCGTATTGCGCAGAGGTAGACAGCAAGAAAGAAGCAACGCTGTGGACTGGCACGCATGGCACGCACAAGGCGCCGAGCATGCGCTGTCAACCATGCGAGTGTCTGCTGTTTCTTAGGCGCCCCGCTATACTGTAGCCGCAGGGAGCCATAGGTTGTGCGCTGGCGAAGAGTTGACCTGGAGACAGCCTGGCGGACGAGTGGCTTGACCCGAGTTGTGTGTCGCATTCTATTCACGTTCGCAGCGTCAACATTCACCTCCAGTTCGGAAGATTGGCGCTCGCCTCGTTGATGGACTTAATGAGCGTGACCACCAACTCTGGCACCCCCTTCGGCGGCAGCGGCAGGTTCTTCGGCGGCGCTGACGCCATGTAGCTGCGCTTATCGAACCGCCAGGCACCAATTTGCCCGGGCGTGAATTTGCCATCGAGCGTGTAATCGTTGCCGTACGTGAAATGCAATATGAGGAAGTCCTTCAATTCCGTGTCCCACGGCGGCTGAGCCGCCAGTCGCGGATGCAGGTCGTGATAGACGCCCACGGCGCGGCACGCACACGTGTAGGCGTACATGTCAAGCACCCAGCCCCAAGCTTTGTCACACTCCGGATCCAGCTTCATGCGGACTGTAAAGTTCGCCCACACAGGAGCCACTTTCTTGAGGTCATCCATGGAGATGAAATTCGGGCTGTTGCCCACCGGGTCCATGGCGTCCACATCCGCGTCGCTCAGGGGGCCGGCGAGAGGCTCCACATAGCGGCGAACCAGCGTCCGGTGGTCCTTTGGCTGGATGTAGAAGAACGGGAATCCCGCAGGCTTGTCCCCAATCATCAAGTTCGGGATGGGCTTCAGGAAAATGTGGTCAGGCTCCGCCATGAGAATGTACTTCTCCTCAATTTTGCACTTCTCCAACATCTGCAGAAACGCGTTTGGCCGGCTGAGCACCACAAACCCGTACTCCTCCTGCAGCCGGTCCACCACACAAGTGGGGATTTCGTTCATCAGGTCATCTGGGTGGCCCTCATGCAGTACCCGGGTGAAGCCCCCCATCTGTCCCTCTGCTCCCTGCTCCGCACGCCGCTTCTTGTACCAGTAGTACATGACGCGCATCTGCCACCGCACATACGGCGCCGCGTTGGCGGTGACGACCACGTGGTAGGTCTTGTGAAGCCCCGGCTCGCCGTTGTACAGCGGTTTGGAATACAGCGCGCCGCTCGTCCACGGCACCTCTGCTCCGCGGCTGGCACTCGGCGCCGATGGCTTTGGCAGCCATTTGAGCCAGCATGCTTTGTGTGGCGACGACGCGCATCCGCCCGGGTTGGGGCAATACACCCAGGTGTTGCATTTCTTGCCCCCACCCACCGGCTTGTGCTTGCGACACGCCTCACAGCAGGCACCCGCATCCGGCTGCAGGTGTGTGCTCCCCCACACAACAACATCACCCCAAAACTCCGTGTGCTCCTCCGCGTTACACTCCAGGCTCTGCGTCGAGGCTGCAACTACACCGCCGCCGCCTGCTTCGCGGCCAGCTGGCTTGCCAGCAGGAGCCGCCGTAGTCTGAGACACGCGGCATGGTGGAGGAGTGTGCAGGCACGTGACGGCGAGGAGTGAGTGCCCTGCACAGAAGGAGCAGAGGTCCTGTCGTCTGGATCACCCCCTGCGCCAGCGCCCGCGCACCTGTGGCCTTGTGGCTGTCCCTGTGTGCGGTGACAGCGCAGCGCCTGGGCACGGGTGAGGAGACGTGTCAGTGCGTTGAGTGGAACTTTGCGACCAAGATGCACGGAGCATACGCCTCCTGTCAGCTGTGTCTCGCGTGCCTTGCCACTCTCCGCCCATGGAGCTGTGTGTCGCCAACTGCGAGTGCTTCAGGATGGCGTGCACGTTGTTGGCGATGTTGAACGACAGCACGCAGCCTGTGGTAGTGGTCCGCACAACAGCAAGTGTACGTGTCAGAAGCAGGCGGCGGGGCATGGACACTGGCGCGCTGTGCAGCGGTGGGGATGCATATGCACATAACGCACCCGCAAGGAACGCCAGGAGGAGAGTGAGGCGAGCCATCGTCCTCGTTTGGCAGAGAAGTGCGAGGCGCTGAGTACTCAGACAGCTGCCTCTCAAGCACCCCTCGCCGACGGATGAGCAGCACGACAGCACATCACCTCATGTACGCGTTTCGGGGAGGGAAGGAGACGGCGTGCGGCAGTACCACGTCAGCATGAATCAGCTGGCACAACTTCCCCCGGCAAAGCGCATTTTCCCGTTCGCTTCTTGCGCCGTGTCTCGCCTCTGGCCGTAGCACTTGGCCAGCAGCTGCATCGCCCTGACGCGTTCCAGCTAGAGAGCAATGTCGGGCTGGGACGGTGCGCCTCCGTCGCACACAGAGCCTCGTGCAACGCTGCGCTTCTGCGCTGCACTCTCTCTCCTTGCCGTCTGTGTCCTGGTCGCTCTACTGACACGTCTCTCCACCTCTGCGACTGCCTGCCCCTCGTGCAGAGGGGCGCGTGTTCTACAGCGACCAGGGCGCCGTCTTCACCGAGGCTGCCCCGGACGGCGGGGACGACCTCACAGGCGGCGTCAGCCGCAGCGCCGCGCGTCGTCTCTTTTCGGAATTCCTGCGCGGCTTCCGCGGAGAGCCGAGTCCAGGGCGCGTGGATGGCGAGACAGTGTATAGGGACGCTTTGGACGCGGACCCGCCGCCGAAGGAGCTGACGGTGGTGCTGGAGGACCTGCTTGCGTTCGACGCCCAGCTCGCGGACGCACTGAAGAAGAACCCGCGCACGTTCGTGCCACTGGTGCGTCTTGCCCTGGGCGCTGTGCGCGGGACGGTGGGCCTTGTGGTGCAGGGGCGGTCTGTCAAGTCGGGTTGGAGGGAAAGCCCGGCTCGCGGCGCTCACTGCTCTGACTGCCCTCCACGCAGCTGGAAGATGCATGTGCGGACGTACTGCTGTCGCTGCGCAACGAGCCGCAGGAGGGAGAGGCGCCTGAGCGGCCGGTGGTGCAGGTGCTCCTTGTCAGTGCTCAAGAACCGACGCCCATCCGCGCTCTCGCGGTACGCAACAACTCACGTGCACCACCGTTGCACATGCTCCCAAGCGCTGAATGCACACCTCTCCACGCAGTCGCACGACGTGTCCCGCCTCGTTTGCGTGCCAGGCATCGTCATCGCCGCCTCCCGCTGCAAGGTGCGCCGACAGCCTTGTGTGCCAGTGTGTGACTCCACCTCCGTGCTGCATCTCACCGTTGCTCATCTTGAGTGCGCAGAGCAAGGCCATGTCGCTGGTGGTGCAGTGCCGCAGCTGTCGCAACACAAAGGCAATCGCATGCAGCCCCGATTTCGGCGGCGCCTTCATCCCGCGCGTGTGTGACTTGCAGCCTGCGCTGGGTCCCGGTGCCACGAAGTGCGTGCTTGACCCATTCGAAGTGCTGGCGGACCGCAGCGCGTATGTGGACCAGCAGACGTTGAAGCTGCAAGAGGCGCCGGAGACGGTGCCTGCCGGCGAGATGCCGCGCAACATCGTGTGCGTGGTAGACAGGCACATGGTGCAGACCATTGTGCCAGGCAGCAGAGTGACGCTGACCGGCATCTTCGGGACCCATCAGAACGGCATCTCCCAGGGCCGGGGCGCCAACAAAGCAGCCGTCGCCATCCGGCAGCCATACATCCGCGTCCTGGGCGTCCGCCAGACAGCGGACAGCGCGCGGACGTCGGTGAGCAGCTTCAGCGACGCGGAAGTGAGATCCTTCAGGGAGTTTGCATCGCGGCCAACAACCGAGGTGTTGACGCGGCTCCGCGACATGGTTGCGCCTAGCATTTTCGGGTCGCAGGACATCAAGATGGCGGTGGCGTGCCTCCTGTTCGGAGGCTCACGCAAGCGACTGGCGGACGGAGTGCGCCTGCGTGGGGATGTGAATGTGCTGCTGCTGGGCGACCCGTCCACTGCAAAGAGTCAGTTCCTCAAGTTTGTTGAGAAAACGGCGCCTATTGCGGTATACACCTCCGGCAAGGGCTCCTCGGCTGCAGGTCTGACGGCGAGCGTGATCAAGGACCCAGGGAGTGGGGAGTTCTACCTTGAGGGCGGCGCCATGGTGCTCGCTGACGGCGGCGTGGTGTGCATCGACGAGTTCGACAAGATGCGTCCCGAGGACCGGGTGGCCATCCACGAAGCCATGGAGCAGCAAACCATCAGCATTGCAAAAGCAGGCATCACGACGGTGCTCAACAGCCGCACCGCCGTCCTCGCCGCCGCCAACCCGCCCAGCGGACGGTACGACGACCTCAAGTCGGCGCAGGAGAACATCGATTTGCAGACAACCATCTTGTCGCGTTTCGACCTCATCTTCATCGTCAAGGATGAGCGCAATTACGCCCGCGACATCGCCATCGCCACCCACGTGGTGGACGTCCATCGGACAGCTGCGTCCACCGGCATAGATATCCCTGGCAGCGGCAATAACAACGGAGTGAGCGCGGCGCAGGCGGCGGCGGAGGCGTTCCTGAAGCGGTACGTGGAGTACGCGCGCGCAGCGTGCCGCCCTCGTCTCAGCGACTCAGCCGCCAAGATGTTGGAGAATGAGTATGTGCGCATCCGCAGCGAGATGCGTGACCGCACGCGCAGCTCTGGCGGCGCAGCGCCGGCGGTGCCCATCACTGTGCGTCAGTTGGAAGCGATTGTGCGACTGAGCGAGTCTCTGGCCAAGATGTGTCTCCATCCGGTGGCCACCGAGATGCACGTGCAGGAGGCGCTGCGTCTGTTCACTGTCAGCACCGTGGACGCTGCCAAATCGGGCATGGCGGGCGAGCTGACTCTGTCCACAGAGCAGCGGCAGGAGCTGCACAGTGTGGAGGAGCGCGTGCGCCAGCGCCTGCCCATCGGCGCCGTCGCATCCAAGCGCGCGCTGATGGACGAGCTCGTGCGCTACGGCTTGTCGGAGTGGGCGGTGGAGCGGGCGCTGCTAGCCATGGCGCAGCGCAACGAGATTGAGCACCGGAACGAGGGGCGGCGAGTGCTGCGCAAGCTGGTCCAATGATAACAGGGACATCAGTATGCACGGTAAGGTTGAAGCTCTAAACAGCGAGCACTCCCAGAGTGTCTGTCTGTCTCCGTTCCTCACTGGTCTTCCTCATCGTCGTCTATGACGATGGCCCCTGCACTGCCGCCGCCGAAGCGCGCCAGGTCTGCGATCCAGGCATCCAAGCGCTGCGTGGCGACCTCATCCAGCCCGTTTTCAGCCAGCTCAATCATCCAGCGCTCCCCTCCGGCACCGCTCATCTTGTTGCGCTGGATGTAGCGCTGCTTCTGCATGGCCGCCAACAGATCAGCCACGCTGCCCAGGTACGGATGCTTGTGCGCGCCAGCAACAAGGACACCGAGCTGGGCGAGATGACCCAGCAGCGTGTCCTCAGCCATACCGCCCTCTCCTGCAAGGTGCACCAGCGCAAGCACCGTCATCGTCAGCGCACGCTGCGTCACCTCCGCCGCCGTATCCACGAATCCAGCACGCAGAGCCACCGGCAGGGCGGAGCGCAGCACGAACACTTTGGTTGCCGCCACTCCGTCCAGCGCGGCTGCCACGCGTTTCTTGACGTCCGCTGCGTCTGTGCTGCGCTTCACTTTCTCAACCTCCTTCAGGTGCAGGCCGAGGCTGGTGAGGAACTTGCTCTGCGCGAGCGCGACCACTGCGGGCGCGAGGCTCCGCTTGCCTGGGAAGGTCTTGTTGACAATGGAGTTCAAGTCTGCGCGCGCAACGGGCGCGCCGTCCTTGTAGTAGCGGAAGAGGACGCATCGCATGACGCGACTGACGAGCTCGTCCAGGTGCTGGAGGTGTCAACCGTGGCGCGATGCGTCAAAGCACGCGGTATTGGGCACAGGAGCGGAGCGACACCAGAGGCGCGCATACCTCCTTTGACACGGCGGTCACGTGCGGGTGCTTGCACAGCTCCTCTGCCTCCTCCGCGTACTTCTCCGCCTGGTGTTCCAGGTGGAAGCCGCGCGCGGGCTCAGGCGAGGTCCAGAGAGGGATCGAGAGCGGAGCCACGGGAGGTGGGCGCACCAGTTGTACCACGTCCAGTCCGTCGTCGTCCACCACGTCACCACTTAGCGGTGGCGGAGGTGGCAACGCAACTGCTGGCCCGCTTGCGCCGGCTTTTGAACAGAAAAGGTGCGACAAGTGTCAACATACGACAGGCGGCAAAAGGAGCAACAGAGCAGACGCACCAGCAGCAGCACTCTTGTGGCCGCCACTGCTCTTTCGTGCACCCGCTCCACGGGGCCCGGCGCTCGCAGCTGCAAGCTTCCGCGCTTTCTTCTTCACAGGCGTGTCCTCGTGGTCGTCGTCCTCCTCCTCTTCTGGCTCTTCATCGGGCTCCTCATCGGGCTCCTCATCGGGCTCATAATCATCCGGCTCGGGGCGCTTTGTTGCCTTCCGCCGCTCGCGCATTGTGTCCGCGACGAGCTCGTACTTTGCTGTCAGAACTGCCACCTGCGTGGCACCACTGCTTTCCCTCGCGGGAAGCACTTGCGGGCAAGTTTCTAGGGCCTGGTGTACCGTGCGCGCTTCTGCCTAGCCCAGGGGGTGGTACTCGTCTACGACTCAGCTCCGGCACACACATGCACAGTGGGGTGCTGCCACCCGCTTACACAGCGCCGCCGTCGCCGGTGGTGGCGCACAGGCAGAGCAATAACAGCAGTGGGTGCAGGTGCGTCTCACGCCCGGGCGGCGCAGCTGCTTGCCACCAACAGGGGACGGACACAAGCAAAGCCTCTGTTTTTTCGTGTTCCCAATTCCGCTGCTCCGACGCACTCGCGCCCACGCACTCTGCCAGCCAGCCTGCTCTGCGTCACCTTTTCCGCGCGCTGCTCCACTTCTGTTGCGCTGGTGGGGCGCAAAGCACGGCGTCTGTGGGGTGGTGAGTTGGGAAACACACACAAGGCGTTGAACTCTGACCCGCACTCCAAACAACAGGCGTCGTCACGCGCCACAAGCCCCTCCGCCCAGTGTGTGGGCAAGCCGCTGCCGTGACCGCCGAGGTGTGGCGCTGCGTGCCGAGTCTGGCACTGCAACTGCAGTCCCAGGAGGCCTCCATGGGGCAGCGGAGCGTGGCGAGACAGACCGCGTGCGACTGCTCCTGCAGCGCGGCAGTGACGTCCTCTCCCGTGACCGGTACAGCGACACGCCGCTGCACAAGGCCACAGTGAGGGGCCACACAGAAACAGCGAAACTGCTGTTGGTGTCTGGAGCCGATGCGAGTGCGGTGAATGCATACGGGTGGACGCCGCTGCATTACGCGTGTGCTGCTGGCGCCGTGGATGCTGCCCGTCTGCTTCTCGTCTGGGGCGCGTGCGTGTGCGCATGTGATGGCCAAGGCGACAGCCCCCTGCACCTGGCCTGTTATGCGGGCCACAGCACCACAGTCGCGCTCCTCCTCGCTTGGGGCGCGGATGTGGATGCAGTGCGGGAAGGCGGCATCACGCCACTGCACTGGGCAGCCAGCCAAGGACACGCAGCTGTGGCGGCGCAGCTCCTCGAAAGGGGGGCGTCCTGCCGCAGAGCAGATGCTTCAGGTGATGGGCCGCTGCACGCGGCTGCACGGGCGGGCCACACTCACGTGGTGGCGGCTCTCGTAGCGGGCGGCGCGCCACTCGCCGCGGCTGGAGCCCAGGGCGACACACCGCTGCACTGTGCTTCCCTTGCTGGAAGCTTGCCGGTGGTGCAAGCCCTCCTGCTGGCGGCGGCGAGTCCGCGACAGCAAGCGAGCGCAGTGTTGCTTGAGGCCCGCAATCACAGTGGCGCACAGGCACTGCATGCGGCAGCTGGCGCGGCCTCCACACACGTGGTGTCGGCGCTCTTGCGCGCTGGTGCGGACTCGAGCGCAGTGGACGCATCGGGGTATACTCCTCTCCACTGCTGCGCTGTAGCACGAGGTAGCATTAGCATTGACGATAACACACATGGCGATAATGCCGCCGCCGCCGCCGCCGCGGCCGCGGCTGAGGTGGCTGAAGCATTGTTGGCAGCTGGCAGCCCCGCAGATGTGCCCTGCTCCAGTGGATGGACTCCTCTGCATTTAGCAGCTGCTACTGGGTCAGCCTCTGTGGCGACTGTGCTGCTTGCGGCTGGCGCCACTGGCGGCGGCTCTGCGTCTGTGGCCTGGCATCCTGCTCGGGTTGCGGCCGAGATGGGCCACACGGCACTGAGTGCGCAGCTCGCGGCTGCTCTGGGTGGCTACGAGGCTGGCGCTACGCAAGTGGAGACCTCAACCGCTGGCTCCAGCAATGCATGGCCAACAGGAAATGCAGGGCCAGCTTCAGCGGACAGCTTGACATTCACGCAGGTGCTGTCCTCCCAGGCGGCGCTGCCTGCGCTGCAGTCGGTGTTGACGCAGCGCGCAGCGCTGGTGCCGGCGCCTAGCGCGGAGGCTATGACTGGTATGATGGGTGCCCTGGGATCGGAGACTGCATGGCATTCCACTGCGGACAGCAGCGATGATGCGGTGGACGCCCCCAGCGGCGCTGTGGACGCGGCTGCTGCAGCTGCTGCAACCCGTGGATTAGCAGACACGCAGCGCATGGTGCGCACACCGGCAGATGTGGCACAGCAGCTCTCAGAGCGCCTCACTGCTGTCACCGCCGCCATCACACAGCCTGCGCATACTACCACGACACCTTCTGCTGCAGCGCTAGTGGCCTTACCGTCGCATAGCAATGATACAGCCGCCATGGTGGTCTCTTCCCCTGCAGGAGGGCATAGCGATGCTTCGCAAGTTGCATTCGAGGCTATGGCTCTGCGCCTCGCTGGCCGCGTCTTCTCAGCACTCGGCCGGGGGCACTCGAGGGACGCGTATGCCGCCGCATTCATGGTGGAACTCCGACACGCAGGGGTGCCCCACAGCGCGCCATTTGTGGTGCCGGTGGTGTACCGTAATGCGGTGGTGGCGACGCACACAGCAGACGTGTGGCTCCATCCAACATCCAGGGCTGCGGATGGAGCCGCAGCTGCAGTCGTCTCAGGCGGCACTCCTGGCGGCGTGCTGGCATTGACAGCAGAGCAATGCGCAGCGGAGGTTGGGGTGCCTCTGCAGTCGCTGAAGGCCCTTGAGGCGTGCCTTGCGGCATCTCCGGGTGTCCTCTCTGGCGGCGTGCTGAACTTCAACCCGTCCGGCCGCCTCGATGCGCGCTTCCTCCATCGCAGCCAGGCGAGACCCAGTGAGTGAAAAGGAGGGACTTGTGAATCGGCGGGCTCAATGAGCGCCGTAGCGTTCATTGATGATATGGATTCCACTACCGATGGTATTCTCCTGCGGCGCTGAGAGGCGCGTCAAAACCAACTAATGAGCGTCCCCTCGCTGGCCGCATTCGACTGGTCAGTCCAGCACGTTGTCAGCAGCAGCACCGCTGAGCAGGTGGACACGCCGCTGCTACGCTTGCAGCTCTTCCTCACCGCCGGTGCGTCCCGGGGACTCCCATGTCAGCAGCATTGCTTTCCGACAGACCGACTGACGCCGGCGTGCGTCCCAGACGGTGGACAGAACACACCCGCGGAGTCCGTGACTGTGGAGCTTGACCGCACGCAGCTCGAAGCGCTGCTTCAGCGACTGAGCGCGGCGCACGAGGTGCGTCAGATGAAGTGCACGTCGACCCACGTCGTGAGCGCTGCTCGCGCCCCAGCGACCTCAATCGGCGCACGTGCGACCACCCACTTGCTGCACAGCAGCCGGGCGCCACGTTATACGACTGTCGACTGGGGTCCGCGCGCACGTAGCCGCCATAGCCGCCTGCATGCTCACGCTGACACCTCTGCCACCATACCCCGCCGTCCTGCGTGTCCCTCTCGTGCAGGCGTTAACTCAGGCCAGCCAGTGAGCGTGTCTTGAATACCCGTCCGCGACGCGATGGGGAAGAAAGCGAAGCCACAAGATCCGGTTCTCAGTGAAGACGCCCTCCACTTCGCAAGCCAGGCGGAGGAGTTGCGTCTTAGCGGCGACGAGCTGTTCGCGCAGGGAAAGTGCGTACTCACAGCAAATCATGCATTGCTGTCCTCTCGGGGACCCCTGACATTCTGTTTTGTCATCTGTCAGGCTTCGGGAAGCTCTGAGCACGTACGAGCACGCGTTGACGCTGACCCCTGCCAAGGGCAGCGACCGCGCGCTGCTGCACGCAAATCGCGCGGCATGTTTCCTGAAGGAACACAAGGTGTCTGACGCCATTCGGGAGTGCTCCTCTGCGCTGGAGGCTGAGCCGAACTACGAGCGCGCCCTCGTTCGCCGCGCGCGAGCCTTCGAGATGGCGGGCAAACTAGACTTGGCATGCCAGGACTTGACGCTGGCTTGCAAGGCGCGTGTTGGAGTGAGGCAGACATGCACGCACAGAGTGTGTTGCTGACCCTCTCGCCCCCCTCCATATCATCTTTGCGTGTCCCCAGAACGGCGGCAGCGCGGAGGCGTTGCGATGCTTCCAGCGCATCAAGGTTTTGATGATGGACATGCCCAAGGGCCTGGGCGGGTCCTCCTCCTTATCGCTCGCGAAGGGTGGCCGCAGCTCCAACGGCTCCTCCTCCTTCGACCGCAGCGCCGCCCTCGGTGGTGCCTCCTACAGCAGCAGCTCCAGCAGCACTGCGGCGGCGCTGCGGTCGCGTGCGGCACCGCAGGCGAGTGCCATCACCGTGAAGGTGACCTGTGAGGGCGTCACCAAGGTTGTGGCCGTGCCACTCACCTGCACGTACGCCGATGTCCTTGCCACCGTCACCGCCGCGTTTCCGAGCGCTGGCCCGCTGGCACTGCGCTACTTGGACACGGAGGGCGACATGCTCACCATTTGCAGTCGACAGGACATGCGCATGTGCATCCACGCGACGCTAACGCGGCAAAACCGGGAGTACGAGGAGGCATCCAAGGCGGCTGCCCAGGCGGGTCTGCCGCAGCCAAAGGTGCCACCGGCAGGGCAGTTGCCGCCTCTGGTGATGACTGCGGTGCCTGTTGCAGTCAGTCCTCTTCCCCCGCGAGAGGAGCTGGGCTCCGATGCGGCAGAGAGTCCCCCTGAGAATGACATTGTGGAGATTGACGAGTGGCTGCTGCAGTTGAGCGCCCTGTGGCACACCCGCCTGGCCCTGCCAGAAGAGACGCCTGTGGACATCCACGCCATCGGCATGGAGACCTGCATCGACGTCCTGGACGATGTCATCGGCTGCGCTGAGGGCCAGGCGCTGCTGCAGGCGGCATGCACCAAGTTCCAAGAAGCGGCTGCTGTGGCGTTGTTCCATGTGGGCAACGTGCATCACAGTGCGGGGCGCAAGCGAGTGGACGCCAGCTTGACGTCTGCCATGCATGCCGCCAGGGACGCGTACGCGGCGCAGCACCCGGGTGCGGACAATGTGCCCGTGGCCGTGATTGAGACTGCGGTGGAGGCGGCCAATTTGGCAAGTGTGGAGCTGATGGAGCCGCACTTGGAGCAGGCTGTCGTTGCGTGGGGTACGTCCCTGGACGTGAAGCCCGACTACGCGGAAGCGGGCATGGCATGGGGCCACGCCCTGTTCGAGAAGGCCAAGCTGCTGGCTGCGCGTGCCAAGGAAGAAGGCAGCGCAGTGACCGCCGAGCAAGTTGATGCAGCCTTTCAGGCAGCGGCAGACAAGCACTCCGCCATCTTGGCTGCCATGCCGCCGATGCCACCGCAGGAGGATGCCACTGGTGCTGCCGAGGAGGCAAGTGACAACATCTCTGGCGGTGTCCGCCAAATGACGGCCCAGGAGATCACTGCTGCTGAGCTGCGAGCGGTGCTCAACAACGCGCGCATCCTGTGGGGCAACATCTTGTTCGAGCACAGCCAAGTGAGGCATGCGCGAGGCGGCGGCGAGGAGACGTGGAAGCCTCTTGTTGAGCAGGCAGTCACCCTCTTCCGCGAGGCCAAGTGCGCGGAGTTGGACATCACGCGCGCGCTGGAGGGCCATCCCTCTGGGGCATGGGCGCCAGCAAGCGAGAAGGAGGAAAGCGAGAAGGAGGGCGAGCACTCTGCAGCATCTTGAGGCGATACCCCTAGACGTTTCTTTATCGTAGACAAGGTTTCACCCCTTCCCCGATGCGATCACGGTGACATTCTACATGTATGCTATTGCGCGGCGCGCAGCGCTCAAAGCGTGGAGGAGACTGTTTGTGTCACAGACTCACTCCGAGTCTTGGCTGTCTCTCTGTGCTGGTCTGCCTGTCATCGCTGGCTCGACGCCGAAGGCAGGGCGTGGTTTGTACGCGCTCGTCGACCTCGACTACGCAGCAACTGTGTTCACCGCCAAGCCACTCGTATGTACACCTGCTTCTTCTTCTGGCACTTTGCGCTCCTGCCTATATTGCCTGAGGCCACTGCCAGGCACACGAGCACAGCAGTATTGCAGTGAGCGCTGTTCACAGAAGGCGGCAGAAGTACTGCCGTCGTCCTTGACATCTTCCTGGACACGCTTCACCGACTCCGCCTCGCGTCGCGGCTTCGTTTATCCGCTGCTAGCTGCGCAAATTGCGCTGGGCGTTGAGAACGGCGTGTTTACACAGCGAGTGCTGGAGCCACTGTGCTATGCTCGCGGCGCAGTGACAGATCCTCCTTTAGCTTGGAAGGAAGAGCACAGGTTGTTGTTAGAAGCTTTGCGGGAGTCTGGACACGACGTGGCATCGTGGATGACTGTGGATTGGTATGCATCGGTGCTTGCGAGGCTGCATTTAAACTCTTTCAGAGTGGACATCCCCCGAGTTGACATGCCGCTTAGTCTGGACGCCTTGGCGCAGCAAGCCCAGAATGGCAGCGGCACGGCCGTGTACATGCTGCCCAGTCTGCTCAATCATAGCTGCGAACCCAACATCGACGCTGTGTGGCGAGACGGCGATGCCACGCTGACACTCGCAGCGCGCAGGGACATCGCCGCGGGTGAGGAGTTGAACATCACTTACATCGACGCTGGCTTGCCTGCTACAGAACGGCGCCAGCTGCTGCTAAACGGATACGGCTTCGTGTGCATGTGCCCTGCATGCGTCGACGAATTAGGAGACGATGCGTGACATACGGCATACGGTGCTGTTCAAGATATTCTATTGCTTCTCATCCGGCGAAGCGAAACAGTCCACCGGCACCCGCGTCGAGCCTCCTCTGGAGCTCATCCCGTCGCGCGTGCTCTCCTCCTTGACCAGGGCTCATGTGTCCTCCCTGCGGCCGTGCCTTGTCTGCAAGTGTAGGCAGTGTAGGCATGAGCGCCTTGTCCTTTGGCAGCGGCACCTCACTGAACCAGGGGTGCTGCAGTGCATCGGCAGCTGTGATGCGTCTGCTTGGATCGTATGCAAGCAGGCGATTCAGGAGATCAAAGCCCGCATCAGAGAGTGCAGGGCGGCCATCTGGCGTGAATGCGGGGAAGTGGTTGCGCAGGAAGTTGTACGGCTGCTGCACGAAGCGAGCCTTGCGCACGATGGGCATGTTTGGGAAGTCTGGCCACACGCGCTCGTTGGGCGTGCCCAGCAGCTTGAACATGCGGTCAATCTGGTCCAACTCCGAGCGGCCCGGGAGCAGCGGGTCACGGCACAGCAATTCGCCGAGGATGCAGCCAAGAGACCAGCAGTCAACCGGCGTGCTGTATGTGGTCGCCCCCAGGAGCAGCTCCGGCGCGCGGTACCACAGAGTGCACACGAGCTGTGTGTACGGCTTCAGGGGCGACCCGTACTGGCGCGCCATGCCGAAATCGCAGAGCTTCAACTCGCCGCGGTTGTTGATGAGCACATTGCTCGTTTTGAGGTCGCGGTGCAGCACCCAGTGCTGATGCAGGTAGTCCACTCCCTCGAGCAGCTGCTGCATGGCGCATTTCACCTCGGAGATTGTGAACGGCTGTCGCTGTGCGTCGAGAAGGCCCTTCAGGTCATGCTCCATGAACTCCATGACCATGAAGACGCTGTCCAGGCTGTGTCCCACCACCACCTCGGTGACATTCACGATGTTTGGGTGTCTCAAGCTGAGCAGGATGTTGATCTCGCGCAAGCTCGTCAGCGGAAAGCCTTCCTTTTCCTTCTCCATCTTGACCTTCTTGAGGGCAACGACCACGCCAGTGGCTTTTTCACGCGCACGGAACACGACGCCGTACGTGCCCTCGTCGATGTGATTCAACCGCTCAAAGTGCTCCACGCTGCGACACCCCTGCAGCGCGTTCAGCTCTCGGCGCAGAGCCTCCTGCTGCACAGCAAAGGCAGCCACCTCCGCTTCCGCGGCCCGATACGCGGCTGCCTCTTCGACAGCCTCTTCCGTTGCTAAGCACGCAGTCAGGCCTTCCCCGTTGTCAACTCGTTGAGGCGGTGTCTCGCCGCTGATTACCCCACCAGAGGCGTTCTGTAGTCCCGTCTCCAGCTGCGCGTCTTCCGGAGCGGCATCAACTTCGACGGGAGGCGCGACAAGTGCTGCTAGCGCACGGTCGGGCGTGTCGCTCGATGAAGGAGAGAAACCGAGCGTGTGAAGCGGCCTTGTGGGCGCAGGCCTGGCCTCCGCCTCTGCCGCCTCCGCTGCTTGTCGGGCACGAAACTCCTCCACCTCTCGGAAGGCTGTGAGAGCTGCGTCGCCGGCGGTAGAGCCCCAGCCGCTGCGCACTGGAGGCTGCACAGGCAAGGCACCCTCAACTGCTGCTTGTCTTGCGCGCTTGGCCGCCGGCTCCGGCGCCTGCTGAGCGCTGGGGAGCTCATCTTCGTCGTCGTCGCGCAGCCAACGAGACATTCGAGGGACTTCGCGAGGGGAAGACAAGGTGCGTAATGCGCTAGGGTAGTCTATTTCTATGTTTCAGCGGCCACTTTGCAGAACACGGACTCCATGCTGGCTTGACTGACCGCCCAGTCTTCGCAGGGCGCCTTGTCCAGCGCCGCGAAGATGCGCGATAAAGGAGCATCCACGCCCAATCTCACCTTGCCGCCGTGGCGCTCCACGATGCGCGCCTCCGGCAACAGCGCCAGCACATGCGCGAGCATAATGTCTGCATCTTTCACACCCGGGTCATCACCGCTGCTTGATGGCGCAGTTGCAGCCTTTTCAGCCTTCATGTCCACCACATGTCCGTCTCCAAACTTCATTTTCAACGCAAGAGGAGTGCCAACACACTTCAAGCACCCTGTCGCCATGATGCCGATGCGTCCGCACAGAGCCTCGGCCTCATCCAGAGCGTGCGTTGTCAAGATGACAGCCATGTCGGAAGTGCTGGATTGAATGACGTCCCACAGTGCGCGCCGCGCCTGCACATCCATGCCGCTGGATGGCTCATCCAAGATACAAGCCACCGGATGGCCCACAATTGCAATGGCGAGGCTCAGCTTCCGCTTGTTGCCGCCACTCAGCGTGCCCGCAGGCCTATCCGCAAAGGGACCCAGGCCGACGCGGCGCCAAGTCGACTCGGCTGCGCCATGCACACTGCTCTCCGGCAGGCCTTTGAGGCGCGCGTAGAGCAGCAGGTGCTCGCGCACAGTCAACAGCTCGAAGATGGGGTCCTTCTGGGGGCAGTACCCAATCAAACGCTGCACATCTTGTGGCGCTGCCCGCACGCTTGCCCCGTTCACCGTGGCATCGCCCTCGGAAGGGGACACGTCGCAGCAGAGCATGGCGAGTGTGGTCGTCTTGCCGGCGCCATTGACGCCCAGCAGAGCAAAGCGCTCTCCAATGGAAACGCCGAGCCACATGTCGTGCACAGCAGCTTTTTGGGTTGGGCCATACACCTTGCGCAGGCCGCGTAGTTGCAGCACGTCGGGTGAGTGACCCGTCTGGATGCGTGCGCGCTCAGCTGCGACAGTGTCGTCCTCCTCGTCACCACTGATGGGTCCAGGAGGTGGAGAAGTCTCAACCAGTGAGGATGGCCGAAGTCTGTGCATGGTTGTTGTCGCGGCAGTGCGAAGTGCGTCGACCGTGCGTCCGCGGTGTAGAGTCAGGACGAGGGAGCAGAGAAGGCAACACTCGGCACACAGGAGGAGGAGGGGCCTGCCCAAGACGTCCCACTCGAACGCGTTCCGCGCCGCCACCAAAGCCACGTTTCCGAAGGAGTTCTGTGGCGCGGCTCCAGCTGCGGCGGTGTAGACGGACGTAGAATTGCCGCCAGAGGAGCCACCGCCGGCGGCACCTCCTTGCGTCAGCCCTCCGAGGTCGAAGCTAGCGAGCGCCAAATTGACGAGGCCTTCGCCCAGGTTGTAACTGGGGAAGATGCGGAAGAAGAGGACGAGCTGCTTGTTGAGATCCACGGTGGAGGGCGTGACAGACATGATGAAAGAGGCAGCCACCAGGCAGAAGCCGGTGACGAAGTTGAACGATGCGATGGCCACAATGGCGGCGGCATGCGAATCGAACGGGAGTGACAGGAAGAAAGACAGCGCCACTGCAGCGAGGCTGTAGACCCAGAGAAGCAGGAAGGTCCCGAACGCCTTGTCGGACGTGCCGACCAGGATGTCAACGTTGAATCCCGCAAACAGAACCATGCACGCTGCGATCACGACGGTGAGATTCGCCATCTCAAACACAAAGTGAGACAGCCAGTACGAGGTTGAACTCGCGCCCGACGCCAACTGCTGCAGCTTCGCCCCTGAAGCCTTCTCGCGAACGACTGTGGCGGCAGCTGTTGCCGGAGCGTAGCTGTACGGAATGAGGACGAAGAAGCTCGCCAGCAAGCGCAGGAAGGTGGCTAATGTAGTCTGCTCATCAGCAGTGAGTGGAAGCGGGTAGGTCGACACCACCAGTTCCGGCCCGCCAGTGGCACGCAAGGCAGCAGCCCGCAGCTCTGCCATCCACATGGGCAGCGCATGCGGTGAAGAGGTGTTGTGAAGGACGGCTAGTGCAGGGCGGGCGAGCTCGTCGCTGTTCAGAACGAATGAACTTCCCAATGTCGTGGCCAGCTTCACGTCGCTGGCGCTGCTCGAAGGAGTGGTCAACAGCTGGACTGCCATGGCTCCCGCATGCCTCGGCGTTGTGGCGGCTAAACAGAGCGCGGAGGCGAACCGCGGGAGGCCGATGTCGCCAGGCAGGTAGGCTCCATACGAGTAAGGCGGCACAATGCGGCTGTCATTGCCGGCGATGAGCAGCTGCTGCGACAGCAAGGTGCTGTTCAACGATGCACCACTAGACGCAGGCACAAGGACGGGCGCGATGGCGGTGCTGAGTGTTGTAGTCGGGAAGCCAGAGGTGGGAGTTGCCTGGGCGGGGTACCACACCGGCGTTGCATTGACGCCGGAGTACGCCGCCAGCGTGGTGGCTGCCAGCGTCAGCGGTGGGCCCGTGGGATTGATGTTGAGCGTAAGGATAAGCATGACTAGCGCAACCACGAGCACAGGCAGGCCAATCTGGAACAAGGTGGCCTTGAAATCGCGCTTCGCCATAAGCACACGTTTGCGCAGCATCTCTGTAAATGCGCGCCGGAACGTGCGTTGGATCAACGCCACGTCGCGCACGCTGGGCAGCTTCTGGAAGCTGGCACCATGAAGGTGGTCACCTGCCGGCGCGGTGGCGTGGTGTTGATGATGCGCGGACCCGTTTCCATTGCTGCCCACATCCACAGCCACGTGCAGAGGCGATGCAGAAGTGAGTCTTGGCGCGAAATCATCCATCTCTGCAGCCTTGTCCTCCAACAGAGCAGCACCCCGGTGCCTGGAAGGCGACAGCGGCAAGCATGATGGCATGCCGTTATTAGCGCTCACCCCGTTTCCACGGCCTCGTCTAGGCATGACGTCTTGCAGCTCT
>Ga0164297_10002247_pt1 | contig 19347 bp, 12 predicted proteins | sample GEODES058metaG_FD_113539 | JGI IMG/M metagenome (GOLD analysis project Ga0164297, IMG submission 113539) | Dystrophic lake water microbial communities from Trout Bog Lake, Wisconsin, USA - GEODES058 metaG | ecosystem: Environmental > Aquatic > Freshwater > Lake | place: USA: Trout Bog Lake... | reverse complement strand
TTACACGTCGTTGAGGTGTTCACGCCACCAGACTTGATGCACTGTGCGTGGAAAAGTCCCGAAGAGTAGAAGAAGATCGAGCGAGCCAAAATTTGGTCGTTTGTTGGGTTTCCTAACACCCAATGCGTCGCAGATCCTGCGCCACTCGAAGTACAGCCCATCCACCACTGGTTACAAGCTGCAGGCTTCGTTGCAGCCGTCAGCGTGTAAACGGCGGTCGAGGAACCGGGAGCGCCACCCGTGACTGCTGCATTTGCGTTAAGACCACCGGTCCCGGAATTGTTGGGATTCAGCATCGTGTCGGGAAGCGACGAGCGACCTAGTTGAGCTGTTTCGTTCTCAAAAATGTTGATCGGACCATTACACTTGGCATTTGTTGGCGCAGTCGTTTGCAGCGTTGCTTTCGAAAGACCGTCAGTCCCAGTGGCACCGCTGTTTCCATTGTTCCAACAATTAGCATAGAAACTTGAACTCTCCAGCGCAGAGGGGTCCGTTCCAATCGTTCCCTTCCAGGTGGACTGAGTTCCGGAGCCTTCTTGGGCTGTGAACACAGTGATAGGAGCGTTACACCCTCCGACTTGAGCCCAGTTCCAAATTTGGCCTTGCCAAATCGCTTTCAATTCAGTCGTGGTAAGACGAGTAACCGCTGCGGTGCAGTTTGCCCCGGAATGGGTCGAGGTGTAGTGGGTCCACGTCACGCCATCCTTGGCGTAAGCCACAAAGTTTAATCCCTGATTATCGCCCGTCGCCGAGATTGATGCAGATCGTGACGAACGTGAGAAACTGGCACCGGTGAACACATTGACCGCACCTGAGGCTGTTCCGTACTTCGTGTTGAAGGCCGTTGCACTGCCGAGACCACTCTCAAGCATCAAAATCCCGTTCGACGAACCGATGGGGGGTTCTTCTACCGCAATATCACCGAAGGGGTTGGGCGTGACGCTGGGGCTGGCATTTACGGGTGAAAGCACTCCACCATTGGTCTCCTGACCCGAGGTCAAGCATGACTGGTCAAGTTGCTGGACAGCAAGTGCACCGGTTCGGTCGATTGTCTGGGTGCACTGAAGGGATTGATTGTACAACGCGTCGAGCTGAATCATCATGGGGTAGGTCGTTGACGACCCAACGCCAATTATGACGTTATTCGCACTTCCGCCTGTCGTAATTGTCGCCGATCCGGTTGCACCCGCTGGAAGGGCGCTTAACGCGAAGGTCCCGACGACCGCCACTGCGGAGAATCCTGCGGCGACACGTCCAAGAAGATTTCGCTTCTTCTTGGCAGTGCTCACACTGTCCAAATATTCAGTCATTGGCTGTCCCTACCCTTTCGGACCCCAGGCTCCTCACCTTGGGTTTCAATGTTTCTGGTATCTCGATGACCGCCTTTCGGGCGAAAGGAAACAGCCAACTGAAGAAAACCTAAGGTGAGATAATGAACGAATGCGGGTGGGCGGGTGAACGGAAAGTTAACGGGGAAAGAACTCTTGCCGTTGCGCTGGGTCGTGGTAGCGCCCAAAAATTTACCTAGGCGATCGGTGCATATTCTGCAGGAATCCTCATGCGCCGTCGACGCGAGACGATGAGCCCAATCACCAACCCCACAATGGCGACCAGAGTGAGAAGAACCCCCCAAAATTGAGTCGGATCCGATCCGTAGCTCAACTCCACATGATGCGCTGTGGGGATGACCACCATGAAGTTTGGGCTGACTCGATAGGGTCCCGTTGCTCCACTGGCGTGCCAGCGCGGATAGTACGACTCACGGACCAAGACCGGTTTGCCAATCTGGGAACTGTTAAAACTGACTGAACTGTTCTGCACGTCGACGTGCGTGATCACCGCCGGATTCTTGACTGTCGGTGAGTTGTTGGTCGTGGCGGTGCCGATGGGCCACGAACGTGGGCCCGACGCCGCTAACGGCACGTCCCAACGCAGAGGGTCCTCGAACCAAGTGACGTTGGCGTTCTTCCACGTGGTCGATGAGCCATCGATGCCGGGTACCACGACGGGTAGGTGCGTCAGCCCAACGACTGCCGGTGCATCATGAATTAAATAGACGGACCAAGTTGTGGGGCTCGTCGCTCCCCCCACCGCCGGCCACGGACCGGTGCTGGCGACCTTGGTCAATTGAGGGTCGGCGTTGGCTTGTTGGGTGACTTGGGTGCTTGAAGCCATAAAGTACCGCACCCCAAGGAGCTGGAGGTGTTGCACACCGAGCGCGACATTGGTCGGTCCATAGGGAAGACCGACTTGGGGATTAGAGGGGGTCTCGGAGACCTCGGCTTGAATCAAAAAGTGGTAGGGAACGGTGGCCGACGCTTCAAAGAACAGCCCTTCTTGACTGCCGATGCAGTTATTCGTCCAATACGGCAACAGCATTAAAGCCATCGGGGTGCCGAATCGATTCAAGGTCGAGCTGTACTCCCACATCGCCCGACCGCAGCCGTAGCGCTTGCCCACTGATGCCATAGTGTCGATCACGGCTTTGTATTCGGGGTAAGCAGGTTTTCCCTGATAGCCCGAATAGTTCCATGTGGCCCATGACGAAACTTGGTTGGCCCCCACGTTAATGCCAACGCGGGCCAAGGTCGCTGGTGGAATCACCGAAGGCAGTAATGGCGGCAGCACAATAGCAAAACTCAACAACAGCAACATGATCGGGGCCAACACTGATCCTGGAGCCCAGACACGAAATGCAGGCACAGCATCATCATCTTCATGGAGCAGCGCGAATTGCGCTTCTCGCCGGCCACGCCACCATGTGGCGATGACGAAGGCCGTGGCACCGAGTGTCCACGCCGCGAGGAGATAGAGCGAGATATACCAAAGCGGAATCACTCGCTCGTTCCAAAGACTCCCCTGGGGCAAGAAGCGAAACACCATGGCCCACAGCAACGCCGAGGCACCGATAGTAATCACGTACTTGCTCATTTTGGCCAGTCCCCAGACAATCGCCACCGCCGCCAGGGCGACCACCCAACGATCTGCCGTGGGGAAAAGTTTCGTCACAAAGTACGTGTCATTGACGTAACCCATGGGGTTGGCGTAAAGCTGGCCCGAAGTAAAGGGAAGAAGCCACCAGGCCGAAAATGCCAGACCCACTAACCCTGTGCGGATACCCCACCACAGGGAACGTCGCCACGGCAACGCTCCATGAAGCGCACGATGTGGCTCAGAAGAAACGGTGTCGTCGCGGCGGAACCATTGGTCGGGGAGGATCCCTAACACGACGATGACGGCGGCCGCGGCGCCCGCATAAAGATAGGGGACCATATGGGAACCAAGGCAGAGCGCCATCACTACCGGGGTGACAATGCTCCCCTTGCCTGTACGCACGCCACGAGCAAAGAGCCCAATGAGCAAGAGGGATAACGCCAACGAGAGTGAGAAGGCGTACTCCCCGGCCAAGGTAGAAAAAAGATTGCCGCCATCAATCGTGAAGGTCGAGTCAAAAAGAAACGGCAGCATCATTACGGCCAAGGCCGCAGGGAACGGCGCTTTAAGCCGGAAGCACCTCCCCAATGCGTAGGCACAGATCGGCATCAATAACGATCCGAGGATGGTCGCGAATTTAAATGCAATCGTGGAGGGCAGGACATAGGAAATAATCGCAGCGACGAGATCTGGCAGGACGAAGTAGTAGGTGTAAAGCGGGAAGCCGTTATACCAACCCGAGTACCACCCCGTGAGATGCCACGGTAGAAGGTTACTTTTGAGAAACGCTGGAAGCGCCACGTGGGCACCGGTATCTCCACCCGTCGTCAAGGTGTTTGCGAGGAGAAGGTTGGGGTGAAGTTGCCAGAGCGTGACCCAAAGCACGCCCACGATTGCCACCAGCACCGCGATCTTGGGCGCCTCGTCAACCCACTGGGTGCGTTGGCGGTGTTTTGGCCTTAGTGCCATGGAAGCACCGACCCAGAGTTTGAGTAATAACTCACCAGCGCAAGCCCATTAAAGGAAAGGTGGGCAACGATACACATCCCAAGGCGGCCCGTTCGAAAGAACAGGAACGCCAGCAGGACCCCAAAGAGCGCCAGGCCCGGCAGTTGCACAAACTCTCCATGGGCCAGACCAAAAAGCAGACCATCACCAACCATGGCGGCGGCGATGATGCAGAGTGCTCCAATTCGTTTGGTCGCCAATGATGAGAAACCCTCAAGACCGCGGAAGAGGACCCCGCGGAAAAAGAGTTCTTCAAAAAAAGGAGCGCCCACAACCGTCATCACGACAATCACCACAACGCTTGCTCCATGACTCGAACCCGTCAACTTTGTGATGGGCGCATCGAAGTGGGCAATGTGAGAGCGAAACGGCAGATACAGCACGCCGATGATCAGTTGGGAACCAATACCGATAATGACGCCGAGAAGGTCAATTGGGCAAAAACTCAGGCCAAGGGGGCGCTGGATACCCCCTCCAAACTTCCGAGCAACGATCGCAGCGCCGAGAAGACCGACCCACAGTCCGACCAAACTACAAATGATGTACCACGAAGGTGGTGATGAAGAGGTGGCCAGCGTCGATAGTTGTGATCGGTTTCCAGTCAGAGATGCCGCGATTTCGACCAGACCCGTCGAGATCAACTCGCCAGCCAGGAAACCAGCGACCGCAATAAAGGTCCATCGAAAGGCCTCTGACCTGGTCAATTGGTCCAGGAAGACACCACGCCGTTGAGGGAGTGCCTTCGACGGTGGCACCAGGGGCTCAGTCACCTTTGCCACGTTAGTAAAAGGACACGGTGGCAATGGCCTCAGGACATCGGGCCGATGACAACGCCTGCCTGACCTCCGCCTAGCATGGTCACGTGGTTACACCCGAAACGCCAACCGAAGCAAAGAAAACAAAGAACCCTTTCGCCAAGGGTGCGAAACCCAACAGACGCTGGCTCTGGCCGATTTTGGCCGCCGTCATCATCTTGCTGCTGGTCATTCCCTCGATCTTTTCCCATTCCAATGCCACCTCCCTGAGCTATTCGAAGTTTCTCGCCGATGCCAATGCTCACCAAATAAAGACTGCTACCTTCAACAACACCACCGGCTCGATCAGTGGAGATTTTACGAACGGCAAGCGTTATACGTCGATGGGCTTCAACCCACCGCTCCCGTCCGACATCAATAAAGTTCGTGCCGATGGCGTGACGGTCAACGTGACGACTCCATCAAACACGCTGGGCACTTGGCTTCCCTATCTCTTTTTCATCTTGATTTTTGGCGGCATGATTTTCTTTGTCTCACGCCAGGCACGCGGACAGATGAACGGGATCATGTCGGTCGGTCGCTCAAAAGCACGCCTCTATTCTGAAGAGCGACCATCCACGACCTTTAACGACGTTGCCGGCTACGACGGTGTCAAACAAGAAATCTCTGAAGTGGTCGACTTCCTGAAAACCCCGGAGCGATTCAAAGAGATCGGGGCCACAATTCCCAAAGGCATCTTGCTGGTCGGTCCTCCAGGCACTGGAAAGACGCTCCTTGCCAAAGCCGTTGCCGGCGAAGCCGGTGTGCCCTTTCTCTCGGTGACGGGAAGCGACTTCATGGAAATGTTTGTCGGCGTCGGTGCAAGTCGAGTGCGAGATCTTTTTAACACCGCCCGCAAAGATGCACCCGCCATCATCTTCATTGACGAAATCGACTCCATCGGGCGAAAGCGCGGGGCAGGCCTTGGCGGAGGTCACGACGAACGCGAACAGACCTTGAACCAGATGCTCTCGGAAATGGATGGCTTTGACTCTGCCGAAGGGGTGGTCATCATCGGCGCCACCAACCGTCCAGATATTTTGGATGCGGCACTGTTGCGTCCTGGACGATTCGACCGACAGATCGTCGTGCCACTCCCAGATCTCTCTGAGCGTCTTCCCATCCTGGAAGTGCACTGCAAAACGAAGCAGATCGACGCTGACGTCGACCTCCTCCTCGTTGCTCGAGGGACGCCGGGGATGAGTGGAGCCGACTTGGCTAACTTGGTCAATGAAGCCGCTCTCCACGCGGTGCGTCGAGGCTCGCTCACGATTGCCATGGCCGACTTTGAGTCATCTCGGGATCGTGTCTTGATGGGCCAACGTCGAGACAGTTTGATACTCTCCCCCGCAGAGCGGGAACGTGTGGCTTATCACGAAGCGGGCCATGCCGTGTTGGCCTATGTCTTAGAAGAAGCTGATCCCTTGCACAAAATCTCCATTGTCCCCGCCGGCATGGCGCTCGGTGTCACCATGCAGATGCCGATCGAAGAGCGACATATTCATCCTCGACAGATGATTGAAGATTCACTCTGCGTGCGGATGGGTGGACGCGTTGCCGAACTGTTGGTCTACGGTGATCTTTCAACCGGTGCGTCGGACGACCTAGTGCGCAACACCGAGTTGGCCCGTCGCATGGTGCGCGAATGGGGAATGAGTTCGAAGATAGGCCCCGCTGCGTGGGGATCGCAGGGCCAAGTCTTCCTCGGCGATGACCTCATGCACACGCGGGACTATTCGGAGGACACCTCGCGCGTCATCGACGATGAAGTCGAAGGCATTTTGCGCGGCCAAGAAGAGCGAGCAATTGAACTGTTGACCTTGCACCGCGATGGCCTCGAAGCTGTGACGCAAAAACTTCTCGAGGTCGAAACCATCGACGGAGAAACAGTCAGCATCTTGGTCGACGAAGCCCATGGGAAGCCGGTCTACGCAAGCGGTCCAAAAGCAGTCGTTCCTTCGCTGAGTACCCCGGCGACCAATGGAGTCGCCGCCACCCCCTTGGTCCTTGACGGAGATTCCTCGGCGACGGGTCCCACATGGGAGCCACCGTCGTTTCCAGATTCTCCCGAATCGCTCTAGCTCTAACGTCTAGAGCCGCGGTTCGCTCACCATATTGCCGATGCTCGATGCGCTCGCGCCAGGAAAGTCTTCGCTCATACTCAAGTCCCCGTTGGCGCTGACCGCCAAGGAATGGGTGCGCAGGACCGAAGCAATTCTCCTCGTCAGAGACATGGACGATCCTGGCTGGAGAACCACGCTCTTGAGGCCGCTCAAGGGCTGATCTGATCCGTAGTTGATGACGCTGACCTGCATGCTCACCGGCGTTGGCCCCGGATTGAAGAACGTGACACCTTTGGGACTCACCCCAAGATCTCCGACGAGCAACCAGTGCCGAGCTGAGAGCGAGGATGGCGTGCTGGCGATGGCATTACCCCATCCTCCAGAAGCTGCCCCCGCTACTTGGGTGGCCAAGGTGCTAATCACGCCGGGACCCTTCACCGTAACCAGGGCCGAATAAACATCATCCGTCGCCAGCCGCGATGAGGGAACCGTTGCATACGAGAGCGTGGAGTACGGCTGAATACTTTGGGTCACCGGAGCGAGCCACCCGCTCTTCAAGCGAATCCGAATCGTTGCGTACTCAAGAGATCGCGTGGGGTTGGCCACTACCAGTGATTGCGCAGCACCAGGAGATGCGACACCGCGAGAGAAGGCAATGCGCCGCAGCAGTGAGCTTTGGCCGATAGTCACCGATGCTCCATTGGGCGAAGGAAGGACTTGTGTGGCAAACGCTGCAATTGATCCTTGTGTTGCCCTGACCGTGGTGGTTAAGGGCGTCTCGTGCGGTGCGAGGTTGACTCCCGACAACACGACGAGTCCGTGTGGCGGCACCACGATACCTTGGGCGTTCTGGGGAGCCAGATACCCAGCCGGCGATGTGAAACTTGTATCCACGACCGCGCTCGTCGCCGTCGGGTTCACGAGTGAAATCGCATAGGTCTGATTATTTTGCGTTGACCCATTGGTAAAAAACCATGTTGTTCCTGTTGTCGAGGCACATGGGGTGAACGAAGCATTGCCACTGGCGTTCAGCGACTCAAAGATACCAACGCCTCCCCCGTTCACCAGGACAGTGGCAGCAACCCAAAACCCTCCCTGCGCCAACCGTGCAGGTGCAAATGCCGTCGTCGTCCCCGGAGGAACCGTGAGGGTCACCGTTCCAGTTTTGCCGAGATCATTTGAGGCGACAATGATGGCCGTCCGCGCGCTGTGCGTACTATTAACCAGGTCTATCTGGCCTTGAGTGGCCCCAGGGCGATCACCGAGACCGCCGCAGGTGGCCGATGCTTCTTGCGCGTCCACTGCCGCGATCGCCCCAGGAGCAATTGCTTGAGGCTGCACTGATGCGGTCTGACGGCTTGCCACACTCCACAGCGTCAGTGCCGCGAGGACTGCACCAAAAGCTACGAGCACTTGCGGCCTTCGCTGGAGGACCCGCTCGGCGCGATGACGTCGTGGCGGGCTCATGAAGGTTCCTCATCGATGGCCACCAGCTCATCCTTGCGGGCTTTGCCTCGCCACCACCAGTCAAGCCATCGGTGACGACCAATGAGGAACAGAGCTGCAACAATCCAGCCGGCCACCATCACGATGTTCATCAACGCGTTCACGGGGAGCACCTGCAAGGTCACCGATGCACTCCCCGGAGAAACAGTAACGGTTTTCGCCCAACCGAACGCCGATGACGATGTTGGACTCCCGAGGGGCGAAGAAACTGAAAACACGCTTGATGGAGCGCTTCCGACATAGGCGACATGCGCTCGCGGCCCAATCATCCCTGCCGATCCATTGCCAGAGACTGGGATCCATCCCACGAGGGCGCCAAACGACGACGACGTTGCCGACGTCGGGAGTGGGCGCGCTCGCGTTGAGAACCGAGCAAGAGAATCCGTTGTTTCATAGACAACCGCGCCACCGCCATTGGGAACCCGTACAAGATCATTCTGTTGGTTCAGCGCTGGAATGAGTGTCGAGGGTGGCGCTGCGGGAGCTCCGGTCTGAATTCCGGTCAGAGTTGGTGCAACGGCAGTCACCACGACGATGGCTTGGACTCCCGTTGGCGCAAGGAGTTGGCCAAGTTCAGCAGTCTGCCCTGCAAGAACTTTATGAAGGGCATCAGTGATAGCACCTGATGCAGTCGCAGAAGGGGGAACAAAGAAATTCGATGAACCGGGCAAGCCGTCTTGTGACGTGCTCCACGCCAAACCCGTCGTCACCGGCCACGAACTTCCTGGGATGGCCTGGGCGTTGCCCAGCCACAAGATGCGGTGACCCATGCTGGCGGGGGCATTCAAGAACGAAAGTGAATCGCTGTAGCCCGTGATGGGCATCTTCCATCGCCCATTCCCGGCGGATCCCAAAAGAGGAAGCAGCCCCACGAGGGCGGCCGCGACGCCGAGAATCCCGACGATCTGTCTCCAGGAAAACTTCAATGACGCTAAGTCTTCGTCAAATGCCGCAAGGCCCAGTCCCACCAGTGTGGCGATGGCCACGGCCAGGGGTGCCAAGGTGCTCATGAGATCTGGGGCAAAGGTCCCAGCACCCCCTCGAGCGACGAACAACGCCAAGGCCAGCGCAGCCAACCCTATGCCGGCCAGATGCGCCGCCAGACCGAAACGTCGTGCGCGGGCCAAGACCAGTGGCACCAGAGCTGCACAAGGAAGCAGCCACTCCAATGCTCCTCCCCCATTGGGCCCAACCGCAAAGCGAAGAAGCCCACCGAGGCCCGGGTTTGCCCATGGTCCCCCCGCTACGCCAAAGACAGCGAAGCCACTCCACCCTGAAAGCACGGTCGTCGCCGTGAGCGGGAACACGAGGATCATGGCCACCACGACGGCACCCAGCACCCGCCCCAGGCCACGCAGCGCGTTGGGTGCACCGATGACCACACCCGCCAGGCCTGAACCCAGCGCAGCAACGAGCACGATCACGAGCAGGGCTGGATCCAAGGCACCTGACACCGTCAAAAGAAGCGCCAGCGCCGTGACCGAACCAGCTCGACTGGCACGCCAGCCTCGGGTCCCCACACGAACGCTTGGCCCAAAGGGTTCATCAAAAGGAGCCGTGCGTGTCAGCCGCAACAGTCGAAGAATGAGAAAGGGCATCACACCGATGGCCACCATGCTTGAGAACCGCCCCGCAGCGATGGCATTCGCACCGAGGGCCACGCCCCCGTAGGCCACCGCTCCAAGCAGTCGGGCGCGCGCGGTGGCCACCGGCTTGATCAATCGACTGACACCCCACGCTCCAAATGGAAGAGCACCGAGAAAGATCAGTCGCTCGATGATGCCGACGTGGCCGAGCGTCAAGGTGCTCGCCAACGCGAAGACTGCGTAGCCCGGGTGCGTTGGAGCTCCATTGCCGATACCTGGCGACTGCCAACTCGCCAGCACGTGATGCCACAGTGACGTCCATGAACCAAGCGGCACCAGTTGCCCGACCAGGGGAAGCCGACTTCCAAGAATATTCCGGGAGCCAACGAGGTAGACGACAACAGCGACAAGAGAGAGAACGAACACCGATCGCCCCGACGTCAGACGCTTCTTTCCTCGTTGGTGGCGTTGACGACGGCCGAGGTCATCGAGTTCGTCGAATCCTTCATCGTCGCTGAACGCTCCACCAAAACTTGCTTCCAATGATCCTTCAAGTTCGTCGGTGGTTTCTCCTGGGGCTAAGGCACCGCGGGCAACGTCGTAGCCGTTGTGGACCAGGCGTGAGAGAAAGAGACGGAATCGCCGTGCTCCTCGTGACTGATTCTTGCGAATCGTTCGATCATTCATCTCTCTGATTTTGTGCAGTCTGGCGTGTTGTACTCCGAGGTCCCGGCGATTCCGCCACCTCAAGCGCCACGCTTCGCGAATATCCACCGCACGGTCCACATCACGTCCCAGCAAGGAAACGGCAACTTCACCCAGGTCAAAAAGTGCCAAGAGCAGGAGGGTGAGCACTCGCTCGAACCTTCCCCAGCAGACCACCAGGGTTCGAATTTGATTTCGTCGCCGAAGGCGAGCTTGGCTCGAGAGGTCAGCCACGGCGAGTAGTTCGGCACAATCACGTTCGCCATTGACGAGCGCTTCTCGATGGCCCACGACGGCCTGCGGTGCACAGACAATGCGCGCACCAACGACGTGGGCCCGCCATGAAAGGTCCAGATCTTCCCCAAATGCCAGGAGCGACTCATCGAAACCCCCCAGTAAACGCAAAAGATCATCTCGAACGAGTTGCACTCCACCGGGAGCGATAAAAACGTCTCGGACAGCGTCGTGTTGGCCTTGATCAAATTCTCCAGGCTGTACTCGTTCAACCACCGTGCCGAATCGGTCAACGCTTTGACCGACATGCAAAATGATCGAAGGATCCGCGGCCGTGACGTACTTTGGCGTGATGATTCCAGCATTCGAGCGAAAACTCTCTTCGACGAGCTGATGGACGGCGTCAGGCGCCAAGACCACGTCATCGTGGCAAAGCAATAAGAACTGCGCGCCTTGGACCATCTCCAAGCTTGAGTTCACGGCAGCGCCAAATCCACGGTTCTCGGGCGAGCGAGCAACAAAGGCTGAAGGAAGGACTCGCTTGATGCGGTCGCTGGGGTCATGGTCCCCTCCGTTGACGACGACCAAGGTCGAGAGCGTCGAATAGTCCTGCGAAGCAAGCGACGCCAACGTCGCCTCGAGATGCTCGCTCAGCCCGGTGCTCACGACCACGGCGACAACTGCTGGTGCTTCGGTCTCCATGTAGGAACCGAGGCTAGTTCGCTAATCGTGCCTGACCCTGCTTGCTAAAGTATCTCTTAAAGCGTACTGTTGTATCAGAGAGGTTAAAACCCCCGGCGAAACAAGGAGAACCAACGATGACGCAAGCAAAGGGAACGCCCAAAACTGCTGCGACGAAGAAGAGTGGCGCGTCAACGACAAGCGCTTCGAAAAAGCCTGCCCCTAAAAAAACACCACCCAAAAAGAACGCCTCGAAATCAAGCACCCGCCAACAGGCGACGGCGACCACAGCTCCCCCAGAGAACGAAACCTCAGCCACCGAACAGCGCAGTCCACGACAGTCCGTGACCGACCAAGCAAAAGCAATTGGTTACACCGCCGTAGGCCTCAGCATTATGGCGGGAGCAAAGTCACAGTCCTTGCTACGGGACTTTCAACGAGACGTCGTCCCAGCACCAGTAATGACCGCCGCGAAAAAGGTCGATCGGCGCGTCGAGCACACCCTCGAACAGATTGAAGCAGGCATCGAGCGCCTGGAACAACGACTTCCCGAGATGCCCCAAAGTGTCATCAAGACAGTTCGAACCACTGGGCACACCGTGCGCGGCAAGGTTCGTGCGCAGTTGTTTCCTGACGATTCTTCAGGCGCTCAGTAGTTTCCAGCCGCTCGCACCACGTCGGCGAGCGTGGCAGCGAGCGTGATTGACGGTTTCCACCCTGTTGCGGCGTGAAGTTTCGCAAAACTTCCGCGCAGGACGGGAACATCAACCGGTCGCACGAGCGCAGGGTCTTCAACTTGGGTCAAATTCACCCCAACAATCTCCATCAAGAGATCAACGATTTCGCTGATCTCGTGATCGACGCCTGACGCAACGTTGTAGATCTCGCCGGACTGGCCATGTTCAAGCAACAAGCGATAGGCCCGGACGACATCACGGACGTCCGTGAAGTCTCGACGAGTAGACAAGGTGCCGACGCTCAGTTCGCTGCGGTGCTGTTGCTTGGCTTCTACAATTCGCTGGGCTAAGGCTGAGACCGCAAAGATCGGTGCTTGCCCTGGGCCGACATGATTGAAGGGGCGCACCACGATGACCTCTTGGCCAAACCCACGAGCAGCTTGGAGCACGACTTGTTCGGCGGCCGCCTTACTGGCCGCATAGGGTGTCGCTGGTGCGATCGTTCGCTCTTCGTCGAGGGGAAGATCTTCTGGCGTCACGACACCATAGACCTCAGCTGAACTAACGAAAAGAATCTTCGGGTCGCTCGAGGCCTTGCGAGCGCCAGCCAGCACGTTGGCGGTACCCACAACATTCACCGCCAAGACGCGGCTGGGATCTTCCCACGACTCGCCGACATGAGACAGCGCAGCGAGGTGATAGATCGCCTCAGGTTTCGCTGCTGCGATCGCTAATCCCACCGATTCAGCATTCGTGATGTCCGTTTCTACATCGAGGATTGTTACCTCATCGCCATGCGACACCAAGTGGTCTCTAAGGTGCTGGCCGACAAATCCTTGGCCTCCAGTGATGATCGCTCGCACGAATGAACCTTACTTCCCTTGTTTTTCACCGTGCGCCACTGCCGCTACTCGATACGCCTCAAGATGCGATTCCGCAGCTTTGTCCCAGGTGTAGTCCTGGACGCGTTCAAGCCCACTGATCTTGCGGCGCTCTCGCTCGGTGGCTTCGGCATGAAGCGCTTCAAGGAGGATCCTGGCCAGCGAATTTGGGTTGGCGGGTTCCGCCAACCATGCGGCTGGCCCGCAGATTTCTTCCATCACTGAGCCTCGGGTCGTGACCACCGCAGCGCCACAGGCCAAACCTTCGGCGGCGGGGAGGCCAAATCCCTCATTGATCGATGGGTACACCACCGCCGATGCCGTGCGAAGCAGCGATGGGAGATCTTCATCGGCAACGTAGCCGGTGAATCGCACGGAGCCAGGGGAAGGAAACACCTTGAGCGCGTGGTCGAAATTCTCGAGACCCCAGCCACGTTGACCCACGAATACCAGTTCTATCTCGGGAACGGCTGCAACAACTTGTTCAAAGGCCTTCAGCAGATCCACCAAGCCCTTGCGCGGTTCGAGAGTACCAACGTGAACTAACCGGGGCCGGTTGTCATCAAGACCTAATCGCGTCAGAACCAACTCGTCCGTCGTCGGCGCTGGTGGAGTCGGAGAAAAGCGAAGGTGATCGATGCCGTGGGGAGCAGTAATCACAGGACCTGAATCGGGAAAGCGAGCGCGAAACGCCGCCGCTGTTCGAGACGAGACGCAAACAAGAGCGTCGGCACGACGTGCCGCTTGCGTGATGGCCGCTTGAAAAAAATGAACCTTCGCCTTTTCGTGGACATCAGGCTGATCGAAGAATGTCATGTCGTGGATGGTGACCACGGTCGGCATCGCGCAACGCCCTGGAAGCGTGTAGTGCGGACCGTGATAGATCGTTGGACCAAAGGACGAAACCTTGGCGCCCAGGCGCACCTTTTCGTAGATCAACCGCAGGGGCCGAGGATCAGGAACCACCGAGACGATTGAAGCCGTCCGGTCAAGCGTGCTCCATCGAGCTCCGTCGCCCTTACGGGTGATGAGCCGTAATGAACACTCGTCGTGATGACTGAGGGCTTGCACCAGTTCAATGATGTACCGACCAGCTCCCGCTGGTTGGACCGGAACAGCGCTGACATCCAAGGTGACGTTCACGTCGCTCATGCCAATGTCTTCCAAATGTCGAGGTGGGCCTGAGCGACATCAACCCACCGGTGTTGGCCAGCGAACGCTCGCCCCTGCTGGCGAAGGTCTTCGAGCGAATCAGACAACTCGGCCTTGATCAACATTTCTCGAATCGCCGCTTGGTTCGTCGCGTCAACCTTCCAACATGCCTCACAGGCTTGCGTACTAGGTGTTGCAGTACTCACGATGACCGGTGCACCGTGCGCCATTGCTTCTAACGGCGGGAGGCCAAATCCTTCAAGAATAGGAACGTACACAAAGCAACTGGCGCGCTCGTAGAGTCCGGCAAGGATCTCATCAGGCTGGCGACCGGCAAAGATCACCCCGTCAGCTGGCTCTAAGGTCGGGCCCCAGCCCTTTGGGCCGACAATCAAGAGAGGGAGGGGTTCCGAGAACGCCAAGCGGGCTTCGCTGTAGGCATGGATCAATCGTCGGAGGTTCTTTCTGGGCTCAAGGGTAGAGACCGTCAAGAAAAAACGTCCGGTGATCCCACTGTGTTCGAGCAAGCGCGCGGTCGCTTCCTGATTGGCCGGTGGCATATGGTCAGAGCCTTCTCCAATAATGCGCAAACGCTCGGGCGAAATTCCCGCTTCTTCAACTGCCTTCGCCACGGAGTCTGAAGGGGTCACCACCACTGCCGAAGATTTCACCACTTTTTGAAATGCTGCTTCATGCCATCGCACCCCTCGAGACGTCGTCAGGGCAGGAACCTCGCGCCATCCAAGATCGTGAACCATGACCGAACATGGCGGCATACTCTTGTTGCTCATCGGTCCGGCCAGCGATGAAAGGTGGAGAACATCAAGGTCGATTGCTGGCAGAGCGTAACCGCGATCCCAGAGCGCCATCTGTAGGCGATGGCCAAAACGTGACGCCGCCACATCGATCCCTTCGCCGACCAAGGGATCATCCTTCGGCGCTCGACTCGTAAGCGCCACAAGGTCGAGGTCAGGATTCTCAAGCGCGACAAGTCCGGCGAAGAGGCCCTTCAGATAGGTGCCGATACCTCCAGGAATCTCTTGACGGAGCTGTTCGCTGAGAATTCCGACCTTCATCGATGTGAAGCCGCTCGGTAATAAAGATCTGTTAACCCAAGGGCCGTTTGCTCCCAGGAAAAATCTTGGACTCGCTTCGTTCCCGCAGTCACGAGCACTGATCGCTGCGCCTCGTCCGTGACGGCAATGCTCAAGGCCCGAGCCAGACCCTCAACATCAAAAGGTTCCACCATCAGTGATGCCCCGCCGATCACTTCGCTCAGGGCGCCAGCGCGCGTACTGACGACCGGTACGCCAGCAACCATTGCTTGAAGCGGCGGATAGCCGAACCCTTCATACAGTGAGGGGTAGGCCAAAACCCTGGCTGACCCCAACAGCGCTGAAAGCACGCCATCGCTGAGATACCCAGGGCGGAGAATTCTCTTCTCAAGTCCCGATGCCGCCACTGCCTCGTCAAGGGCAACAGTCCCCCATCCTGGTGGTCCTGCAAGAACAAGCGTGACCTCGGGGAGGTCGTTGGCAATCTCTCGGAATGCTCGGACTAAGCCAGGGAGGTCTTTACGCGGTTCGGCCGTACCGATTGACAAGATATACGGGCGGCGCAGATCAGTAATCGCTTGTGCTCCTTCAAGATCGGGTTCGCTCAACTTAGGAATTCCCGAATGAACTGCTCGGACTTGATGAGTGCTCACAGAAAAATAATCACGAATCTCTTCGGCAACGTAGTTCGAGTGCGTGTGGATCAGCGCCCCTCGCTTGACGGCGCGCTCGATGAGAACTGGGTAACGAAGCGTGTCAGCCTGACAGAGTTCGGGAAAGCGCAAAAACGTGAGATCGTGCACGGTAACGACTTGGCCAGCTCGCTTGGTGGGCGGGACCGTAAAATTTGTTCCATGGACGACATCAATCGGCCCGAGAAATCGCTCAAGGGAGACAAGATTCGATCGTGACCAGAGCATCGAGAGCGGCCGTGCTGGCATCGCTTTCTGCTCGGTCGATACTCCAGGCGGTACACGAGCAGCGAGGCCATCGCGCGTCCGCCAACTCACTGCATAGGCCGACAACGCAAGGTCATCCCGATCGCTCAGTGCCTCAAGAAGCGACGAGGTGAACACCCCAACGCCAGTGGGTAAACCCAAAAGGGGCGTTCCGTCTAGCGCAACATGGAGTTGAGGCACATCGTTCTTCGGCACCCTCTCAGCCTTTCACACTCGATTACGCGCTGATGCCACCATCAATCGCAAGAATCGTGCCCGTGGCATAGGCCGCTTCATCAGATGCAAGGTAGACAATCGCTCCCGTCACCTCAGAGGGAGTACAAAACCCCATCGGCGTCATTAATCGATCGAGTTGCTTGAAATCAGCATCGTCCGGCAAGCCGAAGTTATGGACGAGTGGAGTATCGACACCTCCGGGTGCCACCCCATTGCAACGTACGCCCTTCCCGGCATATTCCACGGCGATGGCCTTGGTCATCATGGACACGCCACCCTTCGAGGCACAATAAGCGGCCGAATAAGGCTGTCCCATCAATCCCGCTGTCGAGGTGACGTTCACGATGACGCCTCCCCCATCAAGAAGATAGGGGATGGTCTCTCGACAGACCAAGAATGTTCCCGTTAAGTTCACCCCAACAATACGGTTCCACCCTTCCAGAGATTGCTCTTGGGTATGTGCGAAACCGCCGACCCCCGCAACGTTGCAGACGACATTGATGCGACCCAGGGTGGCTGCTTGTGTGACTGCGCTGATCACGGAGGATTCATCTGCCACGTTGCACGAGATCGCCAGCCCCACGCCACCGGCACTCACGATCTCGCTGACGACGCTGGTCACCCCTTCATCGCTGAGATCCAGACATGCCACGGCGGCTCCTTCGGCCCCTAAGCGAAGGGCCGTTGCTCGACCGATACCCGATGCTGCACCGGTGACGACCGCAACTTTCCCGGTGAACCGATCGCGCTGAACGTGCTCTGGTTCTGTCCCGCGACGTAAGTCTGAAGGACCAAGATTACTGATGGGGCTCACAAGTTCTCCTCTTTTGTTGTTGCGAAACTCTACCGTGCTCTGCTATTCACTCACGATTGCTCTCGGCGTTCTTTTCGCTCCTTGGCAACCGCCGCCGAGCGATGAGCCGCCACGTGCATGGCTTCGTCTTTCAGCGCCTTTTTATCCACTTTTCCCATTGCCGTCACCGGGAGGGCCTCTTTGGCGACCACAATGTCGGGCAGCTTGTAATCGGCGACTCGCTCACGAAGGAACGCTTTGAGCGAGTCTCGTGTGGGTGCCTCGCTTCCGGGTGTTACGACGACAAAGGCCACGCCAACTTCACCCAAGATCTCATCGGAGCCAGCGACGATGGCCACACTGGCCACCCCCGGTGCTCCATCAAGAGCTTGTTCGACTTCCGCCGGATACACGTTGTAGCCCCCGCGTTGATACATCTCGTTGTCACGACCAACGAGGGACAGGTTTCCGTCTTCATTGACTACCCCGAAGTCCCCGGTGGTGATCCACCCATCACTCGACCGGACACTTTTCGTCAGTTCTTCGTCGACACAAAGCGCTTGGCCGCTGAGTCGAGGAGCAACATAGCCCCGCATAACGGCTCCGCTGCGCAGACGCACCCGTCCGACTTCTCCTTGGGCCACGTGCTGTCCGTCGAGATCAACGAGGACCATCTCCACGCCTGTGACGGGACGGCCTACCGTCGTGGCGATTGCGTCATCTTCGTCGTCGAGTCGGGTGCCACAGCCCAGTGAGGTTTCAGTCGAGGTGTAGCGAACAACGACGGGAGCGAAAAATCGTTCACGGAGTGCAGCAACCTGTGACGGGGCCATCCGTGCTGCTCCCGTTGAGACAAGCCGCAGCGACGCGACTTCCTCTCGAGTGACGGGGGGAAGCTCAAGGATTAACGCCCACTGCGTTGGCACTCCCTGGGCGAGGGTGACGCGTTCGTTGAGAATGGTCGCCAAAGCACTCGTGGCGCTCCAGGGCGAAGGCGTGATGATGGTCGTAATCCCATTGGCAATTTCATCCCACGGCCGGGTCATGTACCCGACGTGCGCAAAGGGAAGCGGCGACAGTTTTCGATCGCCAACATGGCTCAACAAGTCAGTTCCCGCCGCCACCGCGGCAAGGGCTCGGTGGTCAAACAGCGCACCCTTCGGGAGACCAGTCGTTCCACTTGTCCACACCACCGCCACCAGATCGTCAGCGGTCCTCTCTGGATCAGGCGCAAACGAAGCAGGCGGTACGGCATGCACCTCACTGCGCGTCATGATCATGCCCGCTGAGGAAGGTAGCGAATCGCTGAGACCATCTTCGACAATGGTCACCACCGGCATCATGCGATCAAGAATGCTTTGTTGCTCCGCTGAGGAGAGTCGAGGGTTGATCCCACTCGTCACCGCTCCACAACGCATCACGGCTTGGTACGCAACGGCGTAATCAATCGATGGACCCATAATCAGCGACACGACGTCATGGCGCTTCACTCCTCGAGATCTCAGGACTGCGGCAAGACCATCGGCGCGTTCTTTCCAGTGACGAAAGGTGATGGCCTGACGACTCGAGTCCGGGGTCGCTGGTTCGACAAAGGCTTCGATTTCGCCATTTTCTTGAGCCGCCAGGTCAAGGACCTGATCGACCATTTGAAGTGCTGAGGTGTCAAGTGCCACGGGATCCATCTGTCCGAGATGCTACTCAGGCACGTGGCCCTGAGCGACTTTGGCGCTCTCCTCTCACGAAATCAGTCAGGGGACTCAGGCACGAAACTCCTCGTCAGGCGAGGAGCGGGGTGGCCCTAAAGTCTGTTCGTATGATCACCGTGTTGTGTGGAGGAGTAGGGGCCGCCAAGATGCTGGCGGGCCTTCGCATGGTTGCCCCTGATGATGAACTCTTAGGAATTGTCAATACCGGTGACGATCTCTGGATGCATGGACTAAGAATTTGCCCCGATCTCGACACCATCACCTACACCCTGGCTGGACTCAACAACACCGAAACAGGTTGGGGTCTGGCCGGCGAATCGTGGCGAGTCATGGGGGAACTCGATGCTCTTGGCGGAGACGCATGGTTTTCCCTAGGAGATCGAGATCTTGCGCTTCA
>Ga0164297_10002246_pt1 | contig 19351 bp, 24 predicted proteins | sample GEODES058metaG_FD_113539 | JGI IMG/M metagenome (GOLD analysis project Ga0164297, IMG submission 113539) | Dystrophic lake water microbial communities from Trout Bog Lake, Wisconsin, USA - GEODES058 metaG | ecosystem: Environmental > Aquatic > Freshwater > Lake | place: USA: Trout Bog Lake... | reverse complement strand
CGATGGCCCGGCGCGCCTGTGGGATCAGGGCGCTGCGCTCCGGCTGTCGGGCGACCTTTCTGCTCGGTTGGACGAAGCTTTGCAACACAGGCAGGCCGCCCCCGGTGATGGCCCAACGGCATGTGTCAATGGGCACCGAAGTCTCCGCAAATGTGGGTTTTCAAAATTCCCCATTCGGCGGGTTCGGCGGTCGGTGATCAGCCGGCGATGTGATCGTGCGTTGCCTTTCTCGGTGGCCGGCCGCGGCGACGCGGAACCGGCGGCGGCGTGATGAGCGCTTTCGAGCGCACATGCTCGGGGATGAGGTCGCCATGCTGACGCAGTCGGTAACTTGCCCCTTCGATCTGAACGACTGCGTGGTGCAGCAGACGATCGAGCAGGGCCGTGGCCACGACAGGATCGCCGAACACCTCACCCCATTCCGCAAAGCTGCGGTTCGAGGTCAGGATCATCGCGCCTTTCTCGTAGCGCGCGTTGACGAGCTGGAGGAACAGGTTGCCTCCACCTGGGACGACCGGCAGGTAGCCGATCTCGTCCACGACCAGGAGCGAGGCTCGGCTGAGATAGCGGATCCGCTCTCGCAAGGCGCCGTCGCGCTCGGCTTTGGCCAGCGAGGCGATCAGATCCGCCAACGTCGAGAACACCACGCTGCGCCCGGCCTTCACCGCCTCAACGGCGAGCGCCGTGGCCAGATGGCTCTTGCCGGTACCGGGCGGGCCGAGGAGATGAACGACCTCGGCCCGGTCGATGAAGGTCAGCTCCGCCAGCGCCATGATCCGCGCCCGGTCGAGGGAGGGCTGGAAGGTGAAGTCGAAGCCGGCGAGCGTCTTGATCGTGGTCAGGCGGGCGACCAGCAGGGCGGTCTTCACCCGGCGGTTCTCGCGCAGCGTCAGCTCCTCAGTCAGGATCTCGTCGAGGGCCGCGATGCCGTCGATCTCGCCCTGCTCGATGCGCCGGACCGTAGCGTCGAGCACCTCCAGGGCCCGCGGCATGCGCAGGCCGACGAGGCTGTGCTTGATGCTGTCGAGCGTGATGGCAGCATGGGAGGTGGCGCGGCTCATGACCGACCTCCGATCCCGGTGGCGAGCCGTTCGCCGATGGCTTGGTAGACGGCCAGCGGGCGCTGGGCGACGTGATCGCCACGACGGCCGATCGGCGGGCTGTCGGGATAACCGTGCCGCATGGCCCGGGCCGCTCCCCCCTGCCAATGATCGGGATCGATGCGGTACTGTCGCCGCCCCTCCAGGATCGCGTGGCTCGCCACGAGCCGGCCGCCATCGAGGATGCGGATCGTGTCGGGCAACTGGTGCACCTCGACAACCCGCCGCGTCCGATCCGGCACGCTGTAGTAGTTGCCACCGATCGAGACGAAGCCGTCGTGACTGACGCGCCGTTCCAGCTTGAGCAAGGCGTCGAAGGGCACGGTGGGTAGCAGCTGCAGTTCGACCTGCTCGGCGGCGAAGGCCTCCGAGACGATCCGCTGCGTGGCGCCGTGCAGGCGGACGTTGGCGACGGTGTCGAGCGAAGCTTGGAGCTGGGCGTTCAGATCGTCGAGGTCCCGGAACGAGCGAGCCAGGAAGAAGTCCTGACGGATGTAGGAAAAGGGCCGCTCGACCTTACCCTTCGTCTTGGCCCTGTAGGGCCGGCAGGCCCGCGGCAGGAAGCCATAATGCTTGGCCAGTGCCAGCAGCGAGTGATTGTACACGATATGGCCGTCCGCCTCCTCGCCGGTGACGGCCGTCTTCATGCGGTCGTAGAGGATCTCGATCGGCACGCCACGAAGGGCGGCCAAGGCCCGGATGTGGCAGCGCAGCAGGGTCTGCAGGTCCTGATGCAGGACGAAGCGCGCCTCGATGTGCCGGGAATGGCCGAGCACGAGCGAGAACAGCCAGACGATGCAAGCTGTGCCCGGCGCGGCGGTGAAGGTGACGACGAGCGGGCGAAGTCGACTTGGGCCTGCTGGCCGGGCGGCGTCTCGAAGCGGACCTCGTAGGGTTTAACCTCGGGTGGCCGGATCGCGGCGATGAACCGCTTCACGGCGGTGTAGGCCCCCGTATAGCCGCGCTCTCGCAGCTCGCGGGTCAAGCGTACGGCGCTGAGATCGGGGAAGGCGGTGACGCGCTCGCGCAGGTAGGCGAGGTAGGGCGCGAGCTTGCTCGGGCGTCCGGCTTGGCGCGGGCCGTAGGCGGGCGGTTCGAGGCCGCGCTCGATGTACTTGCGGATGGTCTTGGGATCACGCCCGGTCCGCCGGGCGATGGCGGTGACCGACAGACCCTGTCGGTGCAGGTCGAGGATCATGAGGAGTTCTCCCAGCAGGACCATCCTCGTCGCCTCCGGCCGATACGCATCGGCGGGCATGGTGGCGGAGGCTGGATAAGCCCAAGCGTGCAGGATGCCTCCTGCGCCCTGGGGCCAGGGCACCGACCAGGGAATTTTCGATGCCCACAATCAGGGAGTATTCAACGCCCGCTGACATGAGGCTCGCGGCGTTGGCGGGGTAGGCCGGCCTAACCGCACCACGAAATCTCAAACTGGCGCCCCCACCTACCCCGGTGTCGTCCAACCTAACGACCAGGCGCCGAGACGTTTTTGAGGTTGCAGACGTTGCTGCGGATGCTACTTAAATGCGATGAGCGCTCACCAAGACGTGAATAGTCTGTTAGACCGGGTGGTGGAACAGGGGGAGGCGGGGGAGGCGCAACTTCGGCGTATCATCCGCGGCGATGACGTGATGCATGCGCTTTCTCTTTGCCTCACGCTGAAGGAACGCGGGCATCCCGTCATTGCCAAGCGCAACCTAGTGCTGCTCCAGGCATCCCATCCGGGGGAGCCGGCAGTGAGCTACGAACTCGCCGTCCTGCTCGCGCGGGACGAGCCAGCTCGGGCGGAGGCGGCGTTCTTGCGTGCGCTGAAGTTGGCACCCAGCTTCGATGCGGCGTTCCGTGGCCTCGCAGTCCTTTATCTCGCTTCGGGTAGGAACGACGAGTTCCACCGACTGATCGAAGCGCAGTCACGGACCGGGGCGGTGCCGTTTGCGAGTTTGAGCGAGCTAGCACGCTTCTACGCCTACCTCGAGCGACTGCCCCCCGCCCCGACCCCGGCGGCGAACGCCTACGCGACCGCACTCGGTCACGGAGTTAGAACGGCCTTGGTGGGCGTGTCGTTCGTGGCGGCGCTCACCGCGGTGCAGGAGAGCAAGCCGTTCGCCCTCGTGCGCCTAGGCGATGGCGAGGGGGCCATGTGGCGCTTCACCCGCGACGAGGAGCTGGCGAACTTCGCCGCGTCTTGGGGCTACCGCGAGCATTTCACACAGCGCTGGTACGGGCAGGCCTACGGGGAGATCCGCGAGCGCCTGGACACGATCCGCGACCAAATCGGCGGCCTTCTCCCCACGGCCGACATCGTGGCGGCGCCGACCGCCGACTGGATTGCGCACGAGGGCGCAGGCGGCCGCATCGGCACGTTCGTGTGCTGTGTGAACGCCGCCCGGGCAGCCCGTGCCGCTAAGGCCCCGCAGGCTCGCACGAGCGTCCACTACGACCTGCTTGATTCGGGTGGGCTCGCGCAGATTGTGCGGGCCGCGCCGCGCGTGTGCCTGATCACGTCGCACCGGGCGATGGCGCCGCTGATGGAGGCCCGGTTCCCTTCACTCGGCGAGGTCGAGTTGATCGTCGTCCCCCCGGCATTCTCGGATCTTGCCGTGACTGGGCACCCGATAGGACACCGCCTATACGAAGTGGTGGAGCAAGTGATTGAGGTGGCCGAGACGCTGGGCCGCGACCACCTCGTGCTGGTGGGTGCCGGGTTCGTCGGGAAACTCCTATGCCTGCGGCTCAAGGAGGTGGGCTTCGCCGCGCTCGATGTTGGCTCCGTCTTCGATCTTGTCCTGGGGCTGCCGACCCGCCCCAACTTCGACCTCTACGACCCGCGGCAGACGTTCCGAGAGGACGTCGTGTTCACCGAGCCACGGCCGCTGGACTGAACCGCGATCCCGGCGGGTCAACTAGAAGACCCTCACGCATCGATGCGCCGATCACCATCCAGTCAAAACGATCGTAGGTTGTTGCTGACTTACCATAGATTTATTCAAAGGCAAAATATACCTCGCTGAGATCGAGAGCATGTTCTGGAAATAAAACTATGAACTCCCAGATAAATCGCAATATTTTTGTAATATATTTATTATTATTACAAAAATCGTGCATGGAACGAGATTTGTTTCAAGCTGAATCTCAAATTTGGTCGTTAACTATCTAGTATCCTGAAAAGTAGATCCATGATATCAGCAATTATGGCATTCAGAAAAAAATTCTGGCCGTTTGTTCGACGTATGTCAAAAAATGACTCGCCAGGTATTGCTGATCGTTTTCCCGAAAGTACAGTAGCAGAACTGGATAGATATGGGGCTATTATTGAAGAGCAGCAACTGAATGAAGTTGCAGATCTGACATTTGATCCAATTTTTTACCGGAATTATAATAAAGATCTGGCAGCTATGCCGGATGATCGAGCGCTAGCGCTCCACTTTATACAATTTGGGCGCGATGAGGGGCGTTCCCCTAACGGTGCGGCTCTCATTGAGCTACTCGAAACCAAGCACGGACCACTACCAGCTGATTTCAACGCTAATGCATATCGCAACCTCCATAGCGATCTGTCGGCTAAGATCGAAACTTGGGAGCTTCAAGAGCATTACCTGCGCTACGGCCGACCTGAGAAACGGGCATATGGAAACATATTCTCAATATATGCTCGCGAATACGCAGGTCTCAAAAGTGCGCGGATCGGAATCGCGCCTGAGTTGGCTTATGAGCAGGGCTTCGAAAGCTTCGGATCTATGTTGGCGGCATCTAAGCTTCCCGCCGGTTCCTGGCTAGATCGATTCATGTTGTATGAGTTCGCGTTACTCAACGCGGACTGGCTGCCGCATCAGCCAAACTCGCGCATAGAGGGTATCGTGATGTTCCTCCAAGGAGGGATTGAGCGACTTGCGCCCATTGCGCTCAACGCCCGCTTTGACCCCTCATTCTATCGTAAGCGTGTTGTCGAGCGCTTGCGTGAAGCAAGCGACGCGGATCTTTATCGAGACTGGCTGAGGCGCGGGACTGAAGCTGGGGAGCCGTGCTGCGAGGCAGAGATCCTTCGCCAGCTTCTGGGCACCGACAACTTCCCGGTCTGCTTCGATGCAGAAGGTTATAGAGCAGCCTTGCCGCACGGGACGGAGATTTCGTCCCCTGGCCGGCTCTCCGCGCTCGTACATTATGTCACGTCAGGCTTCGCCGACCTCGGAACAGTTTTTACCCTCCCCGATGGCCCGGAGGCGGCAGCACTGCTCGAGCGCATCGGCGAGTACCACCTTGCCAGGCGCGATCTTGAGAAAGCTAAACAGGCCTTTGACGCCGCCATTGCTCAGATGCCGGGCACAAGCCGTTTACATCACCGACGCGGCGATACGCTGAAGCTCCTCTTACGACGTCAGGAGGCCGCACGGGATTTCGTGATTGCCGCCGACGCGCCTGGATCCGTGCTTTGGTCGCATATCCATGCCGCTGAGGGACTAGCAAACGAGCTTGGTCAACTCGATACGGCGCTTGACCGCATCGTTCGTTCCGCGCCGGACTTCCGGGGTGATCCTCGTTGGCGCGCTGCCGCCCACGCCGTTCTCGACAAAATATTCGCTGAGGCTTCGAAAGAGGCAAGCAGCCTCTATCGGGAAGGACATCGAGCTGATGCCGATGCGCGTTTGACGACCATGCTAGACCGATTGGTTGAGGTTATTCCCTGGATCGACCCTCTGCCAGCATCGCTGCCGCCCCCGCCCAATAACACAATAGTACTCATCGCCAACCGCGATCTTCCACAATGCGAATATTATCGTGTTGAACAGAAACGGCGTCAGCTCGAGTACGGTGGATGGACGGTCAAAATTTTCGACCAAACAGATGCCGATGCCGCTCGAAAGGTGATAGATCGCGCTACGGCGGTGATATTTTACCGTGTGCCTGGATTTCGTCCAATCGTACATACAATTCTTTACGCTCGCGCGCTGGGATTGCCCACAATCTATGAGATAGATGATCTGATATTTGATGCAACTCTATTTCCAGATCCATTCGAGAGCTTTGAGGGGCAGATTACGGAACACGATTATATAGGTCTGCAGTATGGCGTGCCGCTGTTCCGCTATGCGATGTGTTTATGTGATATCGGCCTTGCCTCGACGCCAGCGCTTGCTGACGCGATGCGGCCGCTGGTTCGTAGTGGTGTCTGCCACGTTCTCAGAAATGGATTAGACGAGCGCAACCTCCCATTCCTGACCCGGTCAAGGCCTAGCCAGCCAGATGGAGCGGCACTGACTGTGTTCTACGGTTCGGGCACGAAGGCACATAATAAAGATTTTACCGACTTGGCCGCGCCTGCCTTGCTCGACGTGCTCGCCCGCTACCCGAACGTACGTATCGTGATCGCAGGCTACCTGCTGCTCGACGAGCGCTTTGCCCCCTTTGCTCACCGTATCCGTGAACTTGGTTTTACTTCGAATGTAGCTGCCTATTGGGAGGTGCTTTCAGGCGTCGACATCAATCTCGCTGTGCTTGCGGCCACTCCAATGGCCGACGCAAAAAGCGAGATCAAATGGCTAGAAGCAGCTATGTGTGCTGTACCCTCAATTGTATCTGCCACGCGTACCTATCGGGAGCTGCTGACACATGGCGAAGACGCGCTTTTGGCCGCGACACCGGAGGAGTGGATGTATGCTCTTGATCAACTCGTGCGAGACTCTGACCTGCGTCAACGGATCGGTATGCGAGCTCGCACACGCGCCATAGCCGCGTATGGGCTCGACCAAGCCGCTGAGGTGCTGCGCTGTGTATTACCGTTGCCTGTGCCACCCGAGCCCAGCTCCCTGTCCTCGAACAAAGATTGGATGATGCTTTCTGCCTTCTCGGGGGCGTCTTCGCACGTGCCTCGGCCGCGCAGACGACGGCGTATCCTCCTAGTCAACGTGTACTTTCCACCTCAGGCGGTCGGCGGAGCGACCCGCGTGGTTCAAAGCAACCTCGATCAGTTCCTCGATGATGCGGGAGAGCGGTACGAATTTGCAGTTGCTGCTGTAGATGAACATGCGACGGTGCCGGACGATCCTGAAGTTCCTTATGACACACGGATCGATGCTTATCGCGGTATCCCAGTTTACCGCATCAGCGCTCCGGTTGAGCGGAATATGATCTGGCGCCCGTTCAATCCCCGGATGCAAGAGTCATTTGAGACTCTCCTCGACAGATTCGAGCCAGACCTTATCCATTTCCACTGTGTTCAACGACTCACTGCCACAGTTGTCGAGGTCGCGCGCGCGCGCGCTATTCCTTATATTGTGACACTGCATGATGCATGGTGGATTTCGGATTTCCAATTTTTAATAGATGAAAATGGACAATTCCACAACCCGAGTCCTGACCCTTTCGTTGACCCCTCCGATTCATCTATTTCTACTACCGAATCTGTCGCCCGGCGGCTCAGCCTGAAGCGTACTCTGGATGGTGCGCGAGAGTTAATTGCCGTATCCGAGACATTCGCAGAACTTTACCGCAGGGCTGGGTTCCCGCGCACGCTTACGGTGGCCAACGGTGTGCCGCGCCTTGCAACTCCGCCGCGACGTCTGAACTGGAGCCGGCGAGTGCGACTTGGACATATCGGTGGCCGTACCACTCACAAGGGCGCAACTCTAATCGAGATCGTACTTCGTGCTGGCCGCTTCCCCAACCTTGCCTTGACCATTGTAGACCATGCTGAGAGCAGCAGCTACCGCCGCAAGGAGGTCTGGGGAGAGACGCCAGTCGAGATTATCGGCTTTGTACCCCACGACCGCATTACCGATCTCTACGCTCAACTTGACGTCCTACTCGCCCCCTCTCTCTGGCCGGAGAGCTTCGGCCTCGTCACACGTGAGGCCAGAGCTGCTGGACTTTGGGTTGTTGCGAGTGACCGCGGCGCAATCGGCGAAGACATCAGGCATGGGGTTGATGGCTTTAGGATTAGCGTCGAAGGGCCGAAAGAATTTTGCGCTGTCTTAGCGCATATCAACGCTGATCCCGCTCGTTACCAACAAAGCCCGCCTCAGCCCGAGCGGCCGGTCCGCACCATGATCGACCAAGCCCACGACCTCTTAACACTTTACGACAAGCTCTTCGATCAGGCTAGGGCAGACGAACAGTCAACACATCCTCAAGAACGTAGCCGTGACAAGAGGCGCAGCGCAAATTGAGTAACTTCCCACGGGGTGGATCAATCGTCGGTTGAACGCCCGCGGCTGCGCTCCTTGCCGAGCCACGCTGCCTCTAGCGCGGATCTGATTTCGCCGATTCTCTCGTGAGATGGGCCGAAGCGAGCTGGAACAGCTGAGCCGCGAGGAACTGATCGAACTGGTGCTGCGGCTGCAGTGGCCAAAAAAGACCTCGCGCACCTCGTCCAAGCCACCCGCAACAGACCGCAAGGAGCAGCGCGCGCACTTCAAGCCCGGCGGCGCCAAGCCGGGTCACGAGGGCCACAGCCGGGCGTTGTGCACCGGCCCGGTACGCTCGTTGAGCACCGTTCCGAGGCTTACACGCGCTGCGGCGGCAGCCTGCACGCCGCACTTCCGACGTAGGTCGTCAGCACCTGCGAGCAGATCGAGCTGCCCGAGGTCGCACCGACCGTGACGCAGCACCACCGGCTCGCGGTGCGTTGCCCGTCCTGCGGAACTCGGGTGGTCGCACCAGTGCCGGAAGCGGCGCGCGGCACCCTGTTCGGTCCGCGGCTGCACGTGGTGGCGACGTACCTGAAGACCTTTCAGGCTTCGGCTTTGCCGGTGCGTGGACCGCACGCAAGCAAAACCAGTCGATGGCCTGCTGCTTTGGACTTCCCGTCACGAACAAAGCATGAAAGCGGGACGGTAGACGCCCTTCTGCTGCCTACAGTCGGGTTTGCGACAAGCCCCGCCACAATGCTTCATCCCGACCCGGGCGCCCTGGCTTCGGCCGGGCGCTTTAATCGCGTTCCTGGGTTTGCTTGGCCCCACGACTATCACGTGGGGCGCTGGGCGCAATCATGCGCCGCGGATCAGGCGGCAATCAAGACGAGCCCCATCACGGGAAACCGTAAAGCTGTAGATTGAGGCGGTGGGATCGACGGCGCACGCCGTCGTCAGCTCGCATTCCCCTCCGCGCTTCGCCATCGCCGAGCGCATCTCGTCCTTGATGTAGGACGGTGGGCAGTACGCGAAGGGTTTGCGATGTCCGACGCCCTTCGCGTCGGCTGGCGCATCGTATATGATTTAAGAAAATTCAATAATTACAGATCGCAACTGGTGATCTTCGTTCACTTTCCAATTCCTAGATCTGGGTCTTCGGCCGGTTGATCGCAACCTGCGGGAAGAGGGTGGTTGCTTGGGCCGTTGGCCAAAGTGGGACGCCTGCATCAGCCCCGAGAGAACGAAGCCGGTCGCGCGACGATGAGGGTTGCGCCAGTGAGGCGTCCTGTCCGATGGAGCCAATCACGGTGTAGCATACCGTAGTTCACATTCGGTGCGATCAAGGTGGAAGGCTGCGACTATACGATGATGGACGGGCGGAGCTTAACCGAACATATGGAGCACGACGAGCGCTGGAATCAGGTCCTGCAGTTGACCACCGATCTCGCCGACCGCGTCCTCGATGCGCAGATCGCGGGACGCACGGTGCCGACCGAACAGGCCACCGCCCTGATGCGGGTCGCACATCTTCTGCACACGAATGGTTTGGAATGGCCGCCGATGCTTTCGATGGCCGTGCGCGGGCTGGCGGCGGTCACGCAGGGGCCATCGATTTGCGTGGAGCTCGAACATCACCAGCCCCAGGCGATCGAGGCGCTGCCGAGTTACGGCGGCAATCTGGCCTTGGGCAAACCGGCCACTCAGAGCAGCCTCAGCCAATGGTCAAACTGCGGGCCCGCCCAGGATCCGGGTGGTGGCGCGAACGGGGTAATCTCTGGGCTGTACGGATTCCATACAGATTTCGAGGTCCGCCCTTGGTGGCAGGTCGATCTGGGGGCGATCTATCCCATGCGCGAGGTGCGCGTCTACAACCGGATGGACAGCGGTCAGGAACGATCCCGCACGCTCCAGGTGCTCGTATCTACCGAGGGCGCGACATGGACCGAAGTCCACGATCAAGCCGGCAAAACCTTTGGCGGAGCAGACGGTCAGCCTCTTCGGGTGATGCTTAATAACGTCACAGGTCGTTACGTACGTCTCCAGCTTGCCGAGTTCACTTCTCTGCACTTGGATGAAGTACAAGTTTTCTGAAATTTCTAGGTATGCCCAAATCGAAATTCACGATTTGGGATCGTGCGGAGCTCAGTTATAGCATCGCGCCAAACTGTCTTCAGCCGTGCAGGGCCTTACGCAAGCTTTCGTGATCCTGCACCGTGGCGGTCGAGACGACGGACATCTCGCGCAGAAAACCCGACACGGTGATGTCCGCCAATTCCATCGCCATCATCTCGTCGACCGCAGCGCTGTAGTCGTTGCGGAGCTTGGTCGAGTAGGGGTCAAGCCCGGAGATCAACACGAGACCGGTTGGCCCCGCGTCCAGGCACAGCATCTTAAGGTCCGGGCGCCTCCGCTTGAGGAGGAGTGCCGTGCGCCACACATCGCCGGTCCACCACCCGTTACGGTGATGCATTTCCGCGGCCGTCCCATTCTGCGTGCGGTCGGTCATCGGTATCTCGACCGGCAGGCAGTCGTGGAGCGCGATCACACCTTCGGGATCGGCGTGTCGCTCCGCGTTAATGAAATCCCGCAATAGATATTCGCAGCGGTGCATGCCGTCCAGAAAAGATAACTCGATCGGCCGACTAAGGAGTGCCTTCGGATCGTAGCGTTCGAAGAACTTGTCGCTCGGCATCTGATAGAACAAGCAAACGGGCTTGCTTCCAATCACCTGTGAGGAAATCTGGAATTTCGGGTCAATCGAAATGGACGCCGCCGTCGCCAGCGCGAGCGTTCCGCCGTTGAGGGTGCCGATCTCAAGGTACGATTTCGGGGAAAGGGCTTCGTGCAGCCTGAGGAGGATGTTCCTGTAGCTTTCGCCGGCATGATCAGCGACGCAGTTATCTGAAAACATTGCTTTGCTGTTGACCTTTGTTGGCTGGCCGCGATTTGTTGACTTAAACTTGATGCCTGCCAGATCGAGTAGTGCATGTGCGAACTCTCGGGGACGCTCTACCGCCTTGGCGGTCATATACCCATTGACCGGAGTATTACGCAAACCGTCTTCGACGTAAACATATCGGGAATTCGTTTCGCCAAGACGGTCAATCATTATCTGATTTGAGTTTATATAATTTTCCATACTAACGCATATTGTATTCGCCGCATTTTTAACGAACGTATGCGTATGAAAGGCCGATCCATTAAACCCGATGACCAGCGATCTTGTTGCAAACAATCTTAATTGATCGGCAAAATTCAGTTCTTCCGGGTAGCACACTTCTATGCCATGATTTTGTAATTCATTCTCGATCTCGGTTTCGTTGACGATTCTATGAACGCTCCCCGGACCAAGCTTCGATTTTGATAGATATAGAGGCGTCTCATTCCGTTTACGGCTCGCGTCGCCGAGGATGCGGTCGCCGATCGCGCGTGTGGTTTGTCCGAATATTTCAAAAGCCTCTTTTTCTTCGATGAAGGATGGCGCTGGGACCACCATATCGGTAAAGAATGTGTCCACCCGCGGGCAGATGATAGTTTCGACGTCTAATCCAAGCGCAGAAAAACAATCAGACACGTATCGCCTTCTGAGATAGCTTGATGGCGCGTGGTCGGAGTGGCATACGAGCTTGCGACCTTCCGCCTTGGCCCGAGCGACGTACCAGCTACGGGCCAGCGTCGTAAGGATGAAGTGTCCGTAGTGCGGTATCAGCGGGCCGAAATATGCGCAGGGCGTGTCAATGATTTCGCAATCGTTGGGTCGTATGGACGTCGTGGCGCTCTGCCCGACCAATATGTTCCTCTCATTCCGAGTGTACGAGCCTTCCCGGCTTAACTTACCCTGTTCGTTGTAGATGCCCCAATCGGCATATTTATCAAAGAACGTCGAGGTTGAGAACGGGCGATAGATGAAGCGATGATCCGATGCCACCTTTGGATCGTCGGCGTTGATGCCGATTGATCCATAAAATTTCTCGACGTTCCGAAAGAGCATTAGGCCGGCCTCTAGCCATCCGTCCACAGAGGTGAGGTCGAGCCGGGCGGGCGCCGGACGGCCAGACTACAACCCAATCCCGCATCTGGAGGCGCAACTCAAGGCCCCCTACCGCTTGCTGGTGGCGCGGCTCTGATCCGCTGACGCACCCCGGGGCGGCCCTGCCGGCCGCATCGTCGGTCCCCGCACACCGAGCACCGCAGCCGCAGGCTGGCATCCAGACTATAGGTCCCCGGGGCGGAACCGATCAAGCGGTACGCGGGCCTCGTGCCCGCACCCGCAGGACACCGGCACCTCGGTTAATCCGTGGACCGTGTGCCGGCGATCGTGGCCGAGGTGATCTCCCGCCCGTCGCCATCGTAGGCTTGGCGGGGGTTGCGTGTCGTGCTTGACAGCGAATAGCACAGAGACCGCAACCATCTTCACACGATTAGATTACCGTGCGTAGAACACCAATTATTATTTATCGATCCCAAGTATTATCGCGCATTGTCTTGCCAGTCATCTGAATGGTTCAGCGCCCTTTTATGAGAGGGACGATGCGCTTTGCAAGTGCCGGACAAACGATCGTCTTCCCGACGAAGCGCATGGCGAGCCGCTCAAAACAGGTCGCTTTTTGTCAAAAAAACGTGTCAGCTTTACTAATGCCAGAGAAACGCTGCTTTGGCATCATCCCAACATGCTCGTCAGATATGCTCGCGTCTCCATCCTCGATCAGAACCTCGACCTGCAGTGCGACGCGCTGACTAACGTTGGATAGGCCTTGAAGCGCGAGTGCTTGGGCTTGTCGCCGTCGACTTCCGGCAGGCGGCTGATGCCGTGCCGTTCCAGGCAGCGATGCAGCGACGAGCGGGTCAGATGCGGAAGGCTCGGCTGCAGCGTGTTGAGGCCGTCGTCTAGCCGCAGCGGGAGGTGCCGCCGGAAGGCGACGATGACCGCCTCGTCCTCCACACTCCGCACGCTGGAGCGGGGCTCCTTCGGCCCCATCCGTGCATCCGTACTGGGCTGGCGTGAGCGCCACTTCTGCACCGTCGTGGCGCTGATGCCGTAGCGCTTGACGGCGGACCTTACACTCTCTTGACGAGCTTAGATTGCTCGACGGACTGCCTTGTATCTTGGAGTTGCCCGCCGGCGCGAAGCCACCGAGGCCACACTCCGGCCGACTGGGTCGGAAGATCAAGCCGCGGGATTCACGGCACGCGAGTCAATCCGCCGGACCAGCAGCTGCAGCACGCGCGAGCAAATGTGCCGAGCGCAGAACGTCGGATTCGGTTTTCTGACGTATCTGCGCGAGCGGGCCCCGAAGAAATAGGGTGGGGGTGGGTACCCGTTGGTCCGATGCCCCCGGGGCCTTCTAGGCCGGGGGTTAAGCCAGCGTGAGCCTCTGACTCACATCCTGCGAACGACGGCCCCAATCAGCTCCCATACTGGGTTTCGGTTTGTAGCCTGCTGGTCGCTATATGGTCGCTCAGAGCTTAGCGACCGAGCTCGACGGCGAACTAAGCCATTGAAAAAATTGGCGCACCCGACACGATTCGAACGTGTGAACTTTGCCTTCGGAGGGCATTTATTTGCTCCACTGAAGTCCACGGGGTTCCAATTCGATCAATTACTTAGCTCGCTGCGTTCTCCTCTTGTCCATCTAAGTCCACGCCTACATATTGGACGGAAATTGGACGTGACCAATCCATGGCCAATCGTGTTCGCGACGCCGTTCTCGACTCGCCGACGGCGCGCGCAAAGCTGAAGCCGCAGACCAAGCCATACTTCCGAGCGATCAATAGGGGGCTCCACCTCGGCTACCGCAAGGGTAAGACCGGCGGCACGTGGGTGGCCCGTCGATACCTCGGTGACGAGCGGTACGCGGTTGAGGCGCTAGGCCGAGCCGACGATAGGCAGGAAGCCAACGGCACCACCGTCCTGAGCTTTCATCAGGCGCAGGACCGGGCTCGCGATAGAGTCCGCGAGGTCGAGGAGGCCGATCGACTCGCGGCCTTCGGTCCGGCCATCAGCGTCCGCGACGCCGTCTCGGTCTACATCGAGACACGGGAGGCCAAGGAGAGCCGGACGAAGGATGGCGTCGGACTGATCCGGGACAGCCGCTCACGGCTCACCAAGCACGTCCTGTCCGATGCGGCGCTCGCGGATAAGCTCCTCCAGGCTCTGACGGCCGATGACCTCCATAAGTGGCGCCGCCTCGCGGTCGCCCTCGCAGACGGCACAGTCCGCCGCACCGTTAACGATTTCAAGGCCGCGCTGAACGCCGCGATCCGGCGACAGAGCGACCAGTTGCCGGCCACGATCGCCACCACGGTCCGGAACGGGCTGGCCGCCACCTCCACCACGACGCCGGTCGCCCGCGAGGCGCAGATCCTGCCTGATGCCGACCTCCGGCGAATCGTCGCCGCTGCGGCCGAGGTGGATGCTGCCGGCGAGTGGGACGGTGATCTCCATCGCCTCGTGATTGTCCTGGCTGCTACGGGCGCTCGGTTCTCCCAAATCCAGCGCATGACGGTCGGCGACGTTCAGGCGGCGCAGAACCGGCTGATGGTGCCAGTGAGCCGGAAGGGCAGGGGGTCAAAGCACAGTTCGCACGTCGCGGTGCGCGTGACCCCTGATGTGATTGATGCGCTTCGTCCGGCGCTCGCCGGCCGGCGCGGTCCCGATCGCCTGTTGCTGCGTCCGCGCTGGCAGATGGAGAGGGTAGGGGAGTGGCGGAAGGTAGACCGCGTGCCCTGGCACTCGGCTTCGGAGATGCGTCAGCCATGGGCTGTGATTCTAGGAAAGGCCAGGATGCCGGGAGACCTCGTCCCCTACGCGCTGCGCCACAGCAGCTTTGTCCGAGGCTTGCGCGCCAACCTACCGGTCCGGCTCGTGGCCGCGCTCCACGATACCTCCACCGCGATGATCGAGGCGCACTACTCCGCCTACATCGTCACGGCTTTGGACGAGCTGGCCGCGCTCGCGGCTGTGTCGCTGGTCACGCCCGCCCCAGCGCAGCTCCGGAGCGTCGGAGCGTCGGATGAGCCAACAACTAATCCGTGACGGAAAAGGCCGGGATGATTGGGGCGCTCTTCCCCACCTTATTCGCGGCTGGTTTCAAGAATTTAACAAAGCAACGTGCATCCAGAAAGACCTAGGCGGCAGGTCAATGAATGCGTGGTGTGAACTCGCTGATAAAATCCGAGTGATCTTCACGCACCACGTGACCCGCTTGCAAGGCGAAATCGGAGCGGCCGACCAGCTATGGCCCCGCCCATGCCATTCGTCATTGGCAACGGAAAGCAGCTCGCTATTGCCGAGAGGGATGCTGCGACGAAGGTCTGTTGATCGATCTTGTCGCCGATCAACCGTGAGTACGTGATCCTCGGTTTGCCCTGCAGGCTCCCGTCACGCTTAAGCGTGAAGAGTACGGTGACCTCAGATCCTGCCGCTTGCGGCGCAACCAGGGCACGGCGCACGCAGGTACCGAGAGCCTGCCAGAGATCGTGCAGCGAGTTCACTGGCTGCGCCTGTGCGGCGGGTCCGGCAAGCGTCAATGACAGGGCAAGCGCCACCGATCTCACTTCAAATAGCCCTTCGCCTTCAGGTGCTTGGTGAGGAGCATCAGCTCGCTCCCTCGCTCTTTCTCAGCCGCCGCCCACCGGCCCCTCGCCGTTCTCGTCAATGAAGATGACGTTGAATGCTTCAGTCAGGGGCATCTGATGCGATAGCCTCAGCCGCAAACCGGGCACGAGCCGCACCATCGCTTACTGAGCCATCCCGGGCGCACCACGCCGCAAAGGCCGCCGGCTCTATCGGCACACGCACGACCTCGACGCCGCTGCGCTGGACCACGCCTTCCATCTGCTCTGTCGCGTTCCGCCACGTGTCGTACAACAGCGGCAGTTTCGCGCCGTCAGCGAGACTGGTTCGCAGAGCCTCGTAGTTCTCAGGCGTGTACCAAGGCAGGCCAACGCGACGGGGGCGGCTCACTTCAGATAGCCCCTAGCCTTCAGGTCTTCGGTAAGGAGCATCACTCTCCCCCTACCACGCGCGAAACAGGTGGCCACCAGCCAGAACGACGATGGTGAGAGTCACGGCCGAGACAGCGAGCTTTTCCGCCAGTCCGGACACACGGTAGGGGCTACGCCGATTGATCCGCGGCTTGAATGCTACGATCTTCGGATCAGTCAGATGCTGCGTCAGACTGTCAGGAAGCCTGCGCTTCGGTCGCCCTATGGGCATTCTCACGTTCCTCCGTCAGTGCCGCAATTTCGGCTTAGCGCCCGCGAACGATGCGATGCCGTCCGCCTCGACCATCGTGATGAAGGCCCGATAGGCCTCCTGCTCGGTAGCGAAGCGCTCATGCCAGCGAGTGCAGCCGCCCGACAAGCTGACCACCGTCAGTTCCCAAAGATCTTGTGTGTCAGCGGTTCGGTAGATTTCGACATCGACCGTGATGTCGCCGTGGGTGAACTCACCGGACAGCGTGGAGTGCTCGTACTCGCGGTCATCTTCCATGGCGGCCGGCCTCAGGACCGCTTCGCTTTCAGGGCTTCCTCAACGAGGCGGCGGATGGCTTCGGAACGGCTGATCTTCTCGGCCTCAGCCCAAGCATCGAGTGACTGCACCTGCTCGGCGGTCAGGCGCACAGGCAGTGTGGTGGGATAGACGCGCCCAGGCGGCCGACCACGTCTTTTCTCGTCTGCCAAAATTGACACCAGCATGATTTAGGCATACACGAAAGTCGGGCCGAACGGAAGGGTGCAACCTCCGCCGGCCCTAACCACCAACCGCACCAGGAGTGCTGTTCATGGCTATCCACCACCCTACACCGCCCCTCGGCGGCGGTGAACGCCCGCGCTTGCCTTCAGCACAGGTAGGACCGGTCACACAGGCCATCCGCACGATGCGATCGGCCGATCCAGTTCTGGATCCGCGCCAGTTCACCCACGGCATCCGCGCCTTGTCCCGCACCGAGGTCGAGGACCTGATCGGCGGCCTGATCGATCTCCTGGACGCCATGGACGGCGACGCGGACCGCGAGCCCGAGGTGCTAGACGCTTCGGCTGCCGAATGGACCGGCCACGGCGCTCACCGCTTCAACGTGGGAGAGGCCGCATGAGCCACCATCCCGCTTGGAGCGCCGTCGATAGCATGGAAGGCGATATTCGGGATTTGGGCCTGTGGGCCAGCATCCTGAACCGCTTGAGCACAAGCCAAGATCCCATTGAGCCGGAGGACATCTGGGTCATCAGCAGGGTGCTGTCGGCTATGGCCGAGCGCCTCGACGCGCACCGCACGGACGCGTTCAAAAAAGTCGGAGGGAGGGCCTGATGACCACCCCCGCCAATCGCCGTGGCTTACTGCGCGGCCTGACCACGCTTCCCCTCATCGGCGGTAGCGTGACGCTCATCGGGGCGCCTACCGCCGCCGCAACGCCCGTGACGCCAGCCCTACTTAGGGCTTACGCAGACTGGCTCGCAGTCGAGTACGGCGAGGCGCTGATCGAACTCGATACGATCGGAGCCGCGGACAGGCCGGTGAGGATCGCCCTCCACGTCGAGAAATTCCGTCGCGAGTGGTGTCAGGACAATGGCACCCCAAATCCGCCGAGTGGCGGCGGCCGCCGCTTTGAATGCCCTCCCGTCGCCGCGCCATCCACCCGCGCGGCTGTTGTCCTGGCGACAGTCGGCGCTGATTGGCGGGAGGGCACGCTATGCGCCTGATCTACACCTTCCTCGCCATCCGGATGATCCGGCTCGCCCGGTTCGATCTGTACAGGTCGGAACGCCTGCACCGCGACGGCGATGAGGCTTTCGAGCGGTCGCGAGAGCGGGTGCGGCTGGCCGATGGCCTAGTCGCGCGGGCGGCGCTGCGGTGACGATGCGCGTCTACCCGCAAAAGAAAGACCCGGCTGCGGTATCATCCGCGGCCGAGCCTTGGGCGGAGTCGCCTGCAGCGACTGCCGAGCTGCTACCTGCGGTGGCGGAAGTGCCGATGCATGAAGCGACGCTCCGCGCGATGCATGCGCCGGATCGGGTGCCAACGAACGTTGGTAATGTTATCCTGGGCGCTGGTGACAGTCGCGGCCGGAACCGGGCCGAGAGGTGCTGCCGAGGCTGGCGTGACGAGGGCAGCGGCGCCGAACGCTGTCAGCAGAGCCGCGGTGATCATCGATGTGCGCAAGGGGTAGTTCCTCTCGTGCGACCACTGAAACTGGTGGCGTCTCACGAAGCTGCACAAGGGATGGAATGTTCCCGGATTTGCGCGTCGGATCAGGAGCGCGAATGCGAAACGGTTTCGCTTTTGGAAACGGAAACGGTTTCCGTTTTGCCGAACCGAATCTTAGCATCCACGCCCGCCCGGTTGAGGTTGAGGGCACACAATGGACGGGCGCGGCGGTCGGCAAGGGCCGACCAAAACAGTTTACGCTCTGTTCCGACAGCAGCCTTAATCTGCATGAGAGTTGGGATTGTCTGAATTGACGCACCCTGGCCCAAGCATCCACGCCCGCCTGGGTGAATTTGAGGGGACACGTTGGGCGGGCGTGGAGGCCGGCGTGACACCGACTCCCAATGGCTACCGCTCCCGGGTTGCCAGTTTCCTAATGCAGATCAGTGCTGCTCGCGCCTCTCGTGCGGGCGTCAATTGTCACCGGAAAAGCGGCAAGCATGATCCAACGAGGCTGACCTTGCCCCCTGGCCTGCCCTCGTTCTGAAGCTAGGGTCCGTCGATGAGGAGACGGACGATGAAGAAGAGCCGGTTCAGCGAAGAGCAGATCATCGGCATCCTGAAGGAGCAGCAAGCCGGGCTGCCGGTGGCTGAGATCTGCCGCCGCCACGGCATCAGCGATGCGACGTTCTATACGTGGCGCTCGCGCTACGGCGGCATGGAGGTCTCGGAGGCGCGCCGCCTGAAAGCGCTCGACGAGGAGAACCGTAAGCTCAAGAAACTCCTGGCCGAAGCGATGCTCGACGTGGCGACGCTGCGTGAGGCGCTGGGAAAAACTTCTGACGCCCGGCGCACGGAGAACAGCCGTGAGCTGGGCCATCGAGGACAAGGGCTATTCCCAGCGTCGCGCCTGCGGGCTGATCGGCCTGGAGCCGAAGACATACCGCTACGCCTCGACACGTGGTGATGATGTGGCT
>Ga0164297_10002245_pt1 | contig 19352 bp, 14 predicted proteins | sample GEODES058metaG_FD_113539 | JGI IMG/M metagenome (GOLD analysis project Ga0164297, IMG submission 113539) | Dystrophic lake water microbial communities from Trout Bog Lake, Wisconsin, USA - GEODES058 metaG | ecosystem: Environmental > Aquatic > Freshwater > Lake | place: USA: Trout Bog Lake... | reverse complement strand
GAGCGCGTCAAGATGACCCGCCTGCGCCGCACCATCGCAGCCCGCCTCAAGGAAGCGCAGAACACGGCGGCGATGTTGACGACCTTCAACGAGGTCGACATGTCCGCGGTCATGGCCCTGCGTGCCGAATACAAGGACGCCTTCGAGAAGAAGAACGGCGGCGTGCGCCTCGGCTTCATGTCGTTCTTTGTGCGTGCCTGCGTCGCCGCGCTGAAGGAATTCCCGGCCGTCAACGCCGAGATCGACGGCGACGAGATCGTCTACAAGCACTACGTCCACATGGGCATCGCCGTCGGCGGGCCGAGCGGCCTGGTCGTCCCCGTGCTGCGCAATGTGGATCAGCTGGGCTTCGCGGGTATCGAGAAGAATATCGGCGAACTTGGCAAACGCGTGCGAGACGGGCAGCTCAAGCTCGAGGAGCTCACCGGCGGCACCTTCAGCATCACCAATGGCGGCGTCTATGGCAGCCTGATGTCGACGCCGATCATCAACCCGCCGCAGTCCGCTATCCTCGGCATGCACAAGATCCAGGATCGCCCGATGGCCATCGGCGGCAAGGTCGAGATCCGGCCGATGATGTATCTCGCGCTGAGCTACGACCACCGTATCATCGACGGCAAGGAGGCGGTGTCGTTCTTGGTGCGCGTCAAGGAAAGCATCGAGGACCCGCGCCGCCTGCTGCTGGAGATCTGAGCGATGGACATGTTCGACGTCATCGTCATCGGCAGCGGGCCCGGCGGCTACGTCTGCGCCATCCGTGCCGCCCAGCTCGGCATGAAGGTCGCCTGCGTCGAAAAGCGCGACACCCTCGGCGGCACCTGCCTCAACGTCGGCTGCATTCCCTCCAAGGCGCTGCTGCAATCTTCGGAGAATTTCCACGAGACGATGCATGCCTGGAAGGATCACGGCATCCTCGTCGAGGGCGTGAAACTCGATCTCGCGCGCATGCAGGCCCGCAAAGGCGAAGTCGTCGGCGCCAACACCAAGGGCGTCGAGTTCCTCTTCAAGAAGAACAAGATCACCTGGCTCAAGGGCACCGGCCGCATCGTGGGCGCCGGCAAGGTCGCTGTCGGCGACGCCGAATATGGCGCGAAGCACATCGTCATCGCCACCGGCAGCGAGAGCATGCCGCTGCCCGGCGTCGAGGTCGACGAGACGACCATCGTGACCTCCACCGGCGCGCTGGAGCTCGATAAGGTCCCCGGTCACCTCGTCGTCATCGGCGGCGGCGTCATCGGGCTTGAGCTCGGCAGCGTCTGGCGCCGGCTCGGTGCGCAGGTCACGGTCGTGGAATTCCTCGACCGCCTGATCCCCGGCAATGACGGTGAAGTCGCCAAGCAGTTCGAGCGCGTGCTGACCCGCCAGGGCATGAAGTTCCGCCTCGGCACCAAGGTCACCGGCGCCAGCAAGACCGCCGATGGCGTCACGCTCACCATTGAAACGATGAAGACCGGCAAGACCGACGAGTTGAAGGCCGATGTCGTGCTGCTGGCGATCGGCCGCCGCGCCTTCACCGGCGGCCTCGGTTTGGCCGAAGTGGGCGTGGCCACTGACGAACGCGGCCGGGTCAAGACCGACGGCCATTTCGCCACCAACATCCCCGGCATCTACGCCATCGGCGACGTCATTGCCGGCCCCATGCTCGCCCACAAGGCCGAGGACGAGGGCGTGGCGCTCGCCGAGCGTCTTGCCGGCCAGGCCGGCCACGTGAACTACGACGTCATCCCCGGCGTGGTCTACACCGCCCCCGAGGTCGCCTCCGTCGGGAAGACCGAAGAAGAATTGAAAGCCGCCGGCGTTGACTACAACATCGGCAAATTCCCCTTCATGGCCAACGGCCGCGCCCGCGCCATGGGCAGCGTCGAGGGCTTTGTGAAACTCCTCGCCGACAAGAAGACCGACAAGCTGCTTGGCGCCCACATTCTCGGCCCCGATGCCGGCACGCTGATCGCCGAAATCGCCCTCGCCATGGAATTCGGCGCCTCGTCCGAGGACGTCGCGCGCACGTGCCACGCACACCCGAGCCTCAACGAGGCGGTCAAGGAAGCCGCCCTGGCAGTGGACGGCCGCGCCTTGCATATCTGATACAGACCAGGATCGGTTGCGTGGCGGCACTCCAAAAGCTGTTCTAGGAGTATCGTCTCTTCGTGGGGAAGGCAGATGCCACCGAGCGCAGTCATACCAGAAAAGAGGAGAAACGCTCTTGACCTTTTCCTCTTTCATGGCAATCTGGCCTCGATGCAGTCTTTGGGAGGTTCCGGATGTGACAAAGCGGCCAATCTTGTTGAGTCCAGATGTAATTCATCGGGTATGGTCTTTATGGAAAGATGGAGACTTGGATGAAGACTCGATCTTGAGGCGGATCCTGAAGGGTCCTGAAGTTGAACCGGCTGGTAACAGCCTATCGCGTAGAGCGCATTCAGAGGAGATAAGCGATGAGTCGAAAGAGGAAAACAAACACGAACAATTCGATGAACAGCGATATAAAGAGGAAGACAAGATGGCAGACAGGTGGAACGCGCCCCAGTTAGGGAAACTACGTTGGGTCGATGACATTAGGTCGGCGCTTCTAGAGGAAGGTGGTGAGGCGGACCTCGCTGTGATTTACCGCGTAGCCGAGCGAATTCGTAAGGATGGTGGAAGGTCGACGCCGAGGTCGCTCGACGCGACCGTCCGCCAGTCAATCGAAGCGCATTGCCCGACCTCTGGGAACTACCGAGAGGGGAATGGCAAGTATTTTGAGCATGTCGGCCGCGGCCGATACCGACTGATACGGTAGAAGTACGCCGGAGGCGGCTTCGGGGCAGGTCTCAGTCCTGCCCCGAAGCTGTCCCCCCCCTCCTCCCCGCCGACCCGCCCCCCGAAGCAAGCATCCCAGACCCCGCCGCCGCGTGACCCCCACGCTCTTGGCGGCCCGCGCGCCCACAGTGCACAGTGCCGCCATGACCTCCTCCCGCCCACTTGCCCTCACCATGGGCGACCCCGCCGGCATCGGCGGCGAGCTCTCCGTCCGCGCATGGCTCGCCCGCCGCGGCGGCCGACCCTTCGTCGCCCTCGACGACCCCGACCGCCTTCAGGGTATCGCCACCGCCATGGGCCTCGATGTCCCCATCCGCGCCGTGAACGCCGCCGGCGCCGCCGGTGCCGTGTTCCGCGACGCGCTGCCGGTGCTGCCCATCAAGCTCGGCACCCCCCCGGTCCCCGGCCGCGCCGATCCCGCGAACGCACAGGCCGTCATCGCCTCCATCGAACAGGCGACGAAGCTCACCCTGGCCGGCGAAACCGCCGCCGTCGTCACCAACCCGATCCACAAATCCACCCTCTACGGCATCGGTTTTCCGCATCCCGGTCACACCGAGTTCCTCGCCGCCCTCACCAACGCCCCCCTCCCGGTCATGATGCTCGCCAGCCCCGGCCTGCGCGTCGTCCCCATCACCGTTCATGCCTCGCTGCGCCGCATGCTCGACATGATCACCGTCGATCGCATCACCAGCGTCTGCCGCGTCACCGCGACCGCACTGCGCGACCACTGGGGCATCGCCGCCCCCCGCCTCGCCATCGCCGGCCTCAACCCCCATGCCGGCGAGGACGGCACCATGGGCGAGGAGGAAATCGCCATCATCCGCCCCGCCATCGACCTCCTCCGCGCCGAGGGCCTGCACGTCACCGGCCCCTGGGCCGCCGACAGCATGTTCACCCCCGAAGCCCGCGCCGGCTACGACGTCGCCATGGGCATGTATCACGACCAGGCGCTCATCCCGCTGAAAACGCTCGACATGCATCACGGCGTGAACACTACCCTCGGCCTGCCGATCATCCGCACCTCGCCCGACCACGGCACCGCCTTCGCCATCGCCGGCCAGGGCATCGCGGACGCCTCCAGCCTGATCGCCGCCATCGACCTCGCCGCCGACCTCGCCTCCCGGAAGGAAGCCCGCGCATGAAACCGCAACGCCTCGGCATCAACGTCGACCACGTCGCCACCCTGCGCAACGCCCGCGGCGAGGCCTACCCGAGCCCGCTCGAGGCCGCCCGCATGGCCATCGCCGCCGGCGCCGACGGCATCACCATCCATCTGCGCGAGGATCGCCGCCATATCCGCGACGCCGACGTCAACGAAATCTGCCGCGGCATCACCAAGCCGCTGAATTTCGAAATGGCCGCCACCGAGGAAATGGTCCGCATCGCCCTCGATGCCAAACCGCACGCCTGCTGCATCGTCCCCGAAAAACGCACCGAAGTTACCACCGAAGGCGGGCTCGACGTCGCCGGCCATCGCGCCGCCCTCGAACCGATGGTCCGCCGCCTCGCCGCCGCCGGCATCCGCGTCTCCATGTTCGTCGACCCCGACGCCGCCCAGCTCGAAGCCTCCGCCGCCATCGGCGCCGCCGTCGTCGAGCTGCACACCGGCGCCTACTGCCACGGCGCCGCCGGCGAGCTCGACCGCATCGTCCAGGCGGCGAAACTCACCACCAAACTCGGCCTCGAATGCCACGCCGGCCACGGCCTGAACTACGACAACGTCACCCCCATCGCCGCCATTCCCGAAGTGATGGAGCTGAACATCGGCCACTTCATCATCTCCCAGGCGGTGTTCGACGGCCTGCCCGCCGTCGTCCGCCGCATGAAGGAGATGATGATCGCCGCCCGCCGCTGAACCAGATCCCCGCCTCTGATCCAAATCAACGACACCCGCCCCGCCGCCGGTTAGCCTCCGCTCCGCATTCCAGCGACCGGAGGGCTGCCATGGACTATGCCGATCCCGCCTGCGCCTATTGCCCCAGCACCGTGCGCGCATGCCGTCAGGGCGAGGCCGACTCCCGCGGCCCCGGCTTCTGCCCCACCAAGGTCGACCCCGCCACGCAGGACGCCGCCCGCGCCCTCTATGACGATCCCGAGACCCTCAAGGTCGCCCGCGAATCCGCCATCGTCGAGGCCGAGGGCTACTGCAAATGGACCCGCGTCGAAGAAATCGTGCAGTTCGCCAAGCGCATGGGCTACCGCAAGATCGGCATCGCCAACTGCATCAGCTTCGTCGACCATGCCTATGTGCTGACCGGCATTCTCGAAAGCCACGGCTTCGAGGTCGTCTCCGTCGCCTGCAAGAACGGCAATATCCCGAAGGAAGAGATCGGCCTCGCCGATGCCCAGAAAATCCGCCCCGGCGGCTTCGAGGCCCTGTGCAACCCGATCGCCCAGGCCGAACTCCTCGCCGTCCACGGCTGCGAGTTCAACGTGGTGATGGGCCTGTGCATCGGCCACGACAGCCTGTTCTTCAAATACGCCAAGGGCCTCTCCACCGTCCTTGTCGCCAAGGATCGCGTCCTCGGCCACAATCCCGTCGCCGCCCTGCAACTGGCGGACAGCTACTACAGCCGCCTCTGGGGCCCCGACCGTCCCGCCACGCCCCCCAAAATCCCCCCAGCCGGCCGACGCAAACCCAGGGCCTGACGAGCGAGGCGCGTTCCGCGGGCGGGCGCGCCTACATCAGCCTGGTGGTGACAAAGAAGAACGCCACGAACACCACGCCGAGGCCCCAGACCACGCCCGAGATCTCCCGCGTCTTCCCCGCCGCCATCGTCAGCAGGATGTAGCTGAACGTGCCCAGCGCCATGCCGTTGATGAGATTGTTGGTCAGCACCGTCACCAACAGCGTCATCACGATCGGGATCGCGTTCATCAGGTCGGAGAAGTCGATGCGCGCCAGCCCCTGCATCATCAGGATGCCGACCAGCACCAGCGCCGGCGCGGTCGCCTGCGGCGGCACGATGACGAAGATCGGCCACAGGAACAGCGACACCACGAACAGCGCCGCCACCGTCAGCGACGTCAGCCCCGTTCGCCCGCCCGCCTGCACGCCGGTCACGCTCTCGATATAGGCGGTGACGACCGAGGTCCCGAACGCCGGCCCGACAATCGAGGCCGCCGCATCCGTCGCGAAAGCCGCCGTCGCATTGGGGATCGACCCATCCTTCTGCCGCAAGTTCGCCGCCCCGGTGACGCCGATCAGCGTGCCCAGTGTCGAGAAGAACTCGGCACAGACGAAGTAGAACAGGATCGGCAGCGCCACGACGAAGTGGCTGAACAGCCAGCCCCAGTCCATCGCCATGAACGTCCCCGTCGGCCATTTCGGCCAGGCCACGATCGACGACGGCATCGACGTCACCATCTTCCCCGCCGCCCCCGGCACGAAGAAGCCCACGATCGTCAGCGCCGCGATCGAGATGATCAGCGCCCCCGGCACCTGCCTGATCACCAGCACCGGCGTCAGCAAAAGCCCAGCCATGGTCAGCAACATCGCGGGATTGTTGAGCGATCCCATCGAGATATAGGTGCTGGGATTGGCCACGATAAAGCCCGCCCCGCGCAGCCCGATGAACACGATCAGCGTGCCGACGCCCGCCTGGATGCCGATCTTCAGCACCTCCGGCACATCCTTCGCCACCTTCTCGCGCAGCTTCGACAGGCTCAACACGAGAAACACGAACCCGGTGAAACACACCATCGCCAGCGCGCCCTGCCAGGGCACGCCCATCTGCTTGACCACGACGAAGGTGAAGATGACGTTCGACCCCATCGCCGGCGCCACCGCCAGCGGTAGGTTGGCCGACAGCCCCATCAGTACCGAGCCGAAGATCGCCGCGATCGCGGTGGCGATCACCAGCTCTCCCCGGTCCATCCCCGCCTGCGACATGATCGCCGGATTGACCGCGATGATATACGCCATGGCCGCGAAGGTCGTCGCCCCCGCGATCACTTCCTGGCGAAACGACGAGCCCCGCTCGCCATACTTGAAAAACGCCGCAACCCCGCCCATCGCCAGCCTCCTTACCAGACGACCGGATGCGTCTCCCCGGTCTGCACATTCACGAAGCCCTGCGGCGCCTGTTCACAAGGTGCAACCAACACCCAGCGCCACGGCGCACACGTCAGCGTGGCAAAGATCAGCCGTTCCGGGAAGCCCGGAAACCACCGCGGATGGAAAGTAGGCTCGAACATCCAGTCCACCTTGGCGCCCTCGGCGTAGAGATGCTGCATCTCCGTATCGAGCGCGTCATGCGGCCGGCACGTCATCAGCCCGCCGATCTCATAGTGCACCCGCGCGACCACCTTCCCCCCGCGCACCAGGCACCAGCCGCCCTGCATCTCCGTCAGCGTATTCGCCACCAGCGCCATCGCTTCGTCCGACGAGCCGCAGATCCAGATATTGTGCTTGTCGTGCATCACCGAGCAGCCCAGCGCCGTATCGGGATCGCGTGGCCCACAGCCCAGCCAGAACATCTTGGAAATCTTCGCCTCGCCCGAGAAGCGGTCGACGATCGCGAACTTGGTAACATTCCGATCCGGATCGCGCTGCACCTCGCCGTTGGCTACCGGCATGTCCATGGTGATGAACCCATCCGCCCAGTGGAACGGCCGCAGCACCGCGGCATGCATCGTGTTCCGCCCCGCCCCCGCCGGCAGCGCGAAATCCCCTGCCGTCACCGTGCGCTGGATATTCACCGTCCGCCGCGCCCAGTCCGGCCAGTCGATCTGCGGCACATGCCCGGTGAAAGTCGTCCCCTCCGACACCGGTGCCCCATCCGCCCAAACCTTGGCAATCCGCAACGACGCCACATCCGACAGCAGCACCACATCGGCGAACCGCCCCGGCGCGATGCTCCCCACCCAAGGTGTCAGCCGCATGTGCCTGGCAGGATTGATCGTCACGCACTGAATCGCGATCTCCGGCGCCAGCCCATGACTGATCGCGGTGCGCGCATTATAGTCGCTCGCCCCCAGTTTCACCGTATCCGACGCCGAGCGGTCATCCGTGGTGAACGCGATCTGCGACCAGTCCGCCAAGCCCTTCTGCAACAGAAACGGTATGATCTGGTCCATCGAATACGGCCGCAGCTCCATAAAGATGCCGCGCGCCAGCTTCTCCCACACCTCCTCCGGCGTCCAAGCCTCATGGTCCGACGCCAGGCCCGCCGCGGCGAACGCCGAGATCGTATCGATATCCCGCAGCCCCGCCCCATGCCCCTCGATCACCGCGCGCCGCTCGAACGTCGCCCGGATCATCCCCCACAGCCGCTTGTACGACGGGCTCTCCGGGTTCCACACCGCCGGCCAGTCCATCACCTCATCAAGCCCCGGCACCATCGGACTGGTCTCGAGAAACTGCTTCTGCTCCTCGTAGCCGAACCACCCCCCGCCCCACTCATACGCCGTCGGCGGCACCGCCGATCCCGGCAGCGGAAAGATCTTCAGCGGCGAGCCCCGCTTGCGCGCCTCCAGCCAGAACTCGAGATTTTTCGGCCCGTTCACATTGGAAAACTCGTGGCTCGCCTCGCAGGTCCAGGTATTCCCCCGCGGCATCACCAGCGCCGCCTCCCATTCCGGCGTCAGATGCGAGCTCTCGATATGCTTGTGCACCTCGCCAAACCCCGGCACCGCCGCGAGCTCCGGCTCATGCACCCGCTCGCCGACTTCCCCGGGATACGCCCCCGCCGGCCCCGTCCAGGCGATCCGCCGCCCGGAGATCACGATCTCCTGATCCTCCCGCCAGGTCCGCGTATGCACATCGAACAACCGCCCCACCCTGAGCGCCCGATCGGCCTTGCGCTTGCCGAGCCCCACCAGCACCAGATGCTGCCGTATCCGCGTCTCGCTCTCGGCGGTGATCAGCAGGTCGTCAGGCAGCGTCTCATCGAGCGGCATGGTCATCCCCGTGGGTGCGTGCGGTGCCAGACCTCGAGCAGATGCGCGGCATCGACGGAGGTATAGCGCTGCGTGGTCGACAGGCTGGCGTGGCCCAGCAGATCCTGAATGGAGCGCAGATCCGCGCCCCCCGCCAGCAGATGCGTCGCGAACGAATGCCGCAGCGCATGAGGCGTCGCGTGCTCCGGCAGCCCATGCAGCCGGCGAAAATTCCTCAGCGTCCGCTGCGCCACCCCCGCATTCAGCCGATCCCCCCGCGCGCCGACAAACAGCGGCGCCCCCGGCGTCCGATCCGGATGCACCCGCAGCCATTCCCCCATCGCCGCCCGCACCGCCGGCAACACCGGCACGATCCGCGTCTTCGACCCCTTGCCGATCACCCGCAGCGCGTTCTCCGACCCCGGCAACGGCGCATCCCCCACATTCAGCGCCAGCGCCTCGGCAATCCGCAAGCCGCTGCCATATAACAACGAAAACAGCGCCGTATCGCGCGCCTGCATCGCCGCCGTATCCGTCATCTCCCCGATATCGCGGCTGACCTCCCGCGCCTGCGCCACCGTCAACGCCTTAGGCAACGGTTTTTTCGCCCGCGGCGCCGCCAGCAACCCCACCTGCGGATTGCTCACCCCCTTATGCCGCGCCAGCCACCGAAAAAAACTCCTGACAGCCGACAAATGCCGGCTCCGCGTCGCGTTCCCCTTCCCCTCCCGCGCCTCCGCCGCCAGCCACCCCCGCAGATCCGCCGCCTTCAGCCCCGCCAGCACCGCCAGATCCGGCTCCGCCCCGAAATGCCGCGTCAGAAACCCCAGAAACCCCCCGATATCCCGCCCATACGCCTCAACCGTCAGCGGCGACGCCCGCCGCTCATGCGCCAGCCAGCCAAGAAACTCCCCCTTGGCCGCCTCCGCTTGCATCACCGCCCCAACGCCACAGCCAGCGCCCGCCCGAGAAACCCCAGCGCCCCGGTCCCCTGCGCCGGATCCAAGGTCGCCCCATCCCGCGCCGCCAGCGCCAGCAGCATCGGCGGCCCATCCCCGGGAATCCGCACCAGCGCCTCATGCCCCGCCAGCTTCACCGCCTCGCCATGCAACGCCAGGTCCGGCACCGCCCCCGCACGAAACACCGCCCCCCGCCCCCCCAGCAACCCCGCCACATACCCGCGCGGCACTTCCCGCACTCCCGCCATCGCCGTCTCCGCGCACAGCGACGCCGCATCCACCGCCAGCGCCGCCGGAAACTCCGCCGCCACGCACTCCGCCGCATTGCCCGCCCCGATCAGCAGCAACACCGCCTCCTGCACCCGCTGCGCCAACCCCGCCGCCGCCCGCCCGGCCGCCAGCACGCCGTCCGCCCGCGCCGCCATCGCATCGGCCTCCACCCGCGCCGCCCGCAACAACGCCGCCATGTGATCGGCCAACACCTCGCCATGCACCCGCGCCGGCGGCGCCAGAACCCGATACAACTCCGGACGCTCAGCCAGAAACTCCGGGCGCTCGCGCAGAAACAAAACGACCTCGTCGTCGGTCACGGGCGAAAGCCAGGCGAAAAGGAAGGGGTTCTTTTTTGAAAAAAAGAACCAAAAAACTTTTGCCCTCTGGTGCGTCGCACCCAATCGCCGACGCACGATGCAAGTAAGCAAAAGTCTTTTTGCTTCTTTTTCTCCAGAAAAAGAAGACCTTCGCTTACCCCAACCCAGGCCGCAGAACGCATCACGCGATCGTCTGCCCCGTCTTCGCCCAATCCGCCATGAACGCCGCCAGCCCCTTATCCGTCAGCGGGTGCTGATACAGCATCCGCAACACCGCCGGCGGCAGCGTCGCCACATGCGCGCCGAGCTTCGCCACCGCCAGCAGATGCACGGGATGCCGCACGCTCGCCGCCAGCACCTCGGTCTTCAGCGCCGGATAGTTGCGATAGATCGTCATGATATCGGCAATCAGCTCCACCCCGTCCTGCCCGATATCGTCGAGCCGGCCGATGAACGGGCTGACAAACGTCGCCCCCGCCTTCGCCGCCAGCAGCGCCTGCGGCGCCGAGAAGCACAGCGTCACGTTGGTCATCACGCCCTCGCCCGAGAGCGCCTTGCACGCCCGCAGCCCATCCGGCGTCAGCGGCAGCTTCACCGCGACATTCGCCGCGATCTTCCTGAGCACCGCCGCCTCCCGCATCATCCCGTCATAATCCATCGCCGCCACCTCGGCGCTCACCGGCCCCTCGACGATGCCGCAGATCTCGGCGACCACCTCGAGGATCTTCCGCCCGCTCTTGGCGATCAGCGACGGATTCGTCGTCACCCCGTCCAGCAGGCCTGACGCGGCAAGGGATTTGATCTCCGCCGTATCGGCGGTGTCGACGAAGAATTTCATGGCGGGCTGTCCAGTGCTGTTGGCTCTGTCGCAAACGCGACGGATGGGGCAGACCTTACAGGATGCGCACCGTGAACAGGAAGCACGAGGAACAGGACGATCTGCTGCCGCAGACGCGCGGCCGCCGCGTCGCCGTCCTGCTGCCCTACCCCTTCCCCGGCCCCTTCGACTACCGCGTCCCCCGCGAGCTCGACCCCCAGCCCGGCGACATCGTCCTCGTCCCCCTCAACCGCCGCGAGGAAATCGGCGTCGTCTGGGACGGCCCGCCCGACAACTCCGTCGGCGACAACCGCCTGAAATCCGTCATCTCCATCCTCGACGTGCCCCCCATGCGCGCTGACATCCGCCGCCTCGTCGACTGGATCGCCAGCTACACCCTCACCCCCCCCGGCGAAGTCCTCACCATGGCGCTGCGGGTCAACGCCTTCCGCCCCGAACCCATCCCGTCGGGCTGGCAGCTCGCCGCCAACCCGCCCGAGCTCCGCCTCACCGAGCCCCGCAAACGCGTCCTCGCCGCCCTCGCCGACGGCCTCCCCCACGCCGGCGCCGACATCCTGCGCACCGCCGACGTCTCCCCCGGCGTCCTCCGCGGCCTCGCCGACGCCGGCCTCTTGGTCCCCACCGCCCTCCCGATAACTCCACCCTTCTCCCTGCCCGATCCGCAAACACCAGGCCCCACCCTCTCGCCCGACCAGGAAGCCGCCGCCGCCGAACTCCGCGCCGCCACCGCCGCCCGCGACTTCTCCGTCACCCTGCTCGACGGCGTCACCGGCTCCGGCAAAACCGAAGTCTATCTCGAAGCCGTCGCCGAATGCCTCCGCGCCGGCCGCCAGGCCCTCGTCCTGCTCCCCGAAATCGCCCTCTCCTCCCAGTGGCTCGACCGCTTCACCCGCCGCTTCGGCGTCGCCCCCGCCGTCTGGCACTCCGACCTCCCCTCCCGCGTCCGCCGCACCACCTGGCGCGCCGTCGCCGCAGCCCAAGCCCCCGTCGTCGTCGGCGCCCGCTCCGCCCTCTTCCTCCCCTTCCCCGACCTCGGCCTCGTCATCATCGACGAAGAACACGAGACCGCCTTCAAGCAAGAGGAAGGCATCATCTACAACGCCCGCGACATGGCCGTCGTCCGCGCCCGCCTCTGCAACGCCCCCGCCGTCCTCGTCTCCGCCACCCCCAGCCTCGAAACCGTCGCCAACGTCGAAGCGGGCCGCTACCGCCGCCTCCACCTCCCCGATCGCCACGGCGGCGCCCTCATGCCCGAAATCGGCCTCATCGACCTCCGCGACACGCCCCCCGAACGCGGCCACTTCCTCGCCCCACCCCTCGTCGCCGACATCCACGACACCCTCGCCCGCGGCGAACAGGCCATGCTCTTTCTCAACCGCCGCGGCTACGCCCCCCTCACCCTCTGCCGCACCTGCGGCCACCGCGTGCAGTGCCCCAACTGCACCGCCTGGCTCGTCGAACACCGCGCCCGCCGCATCCTCCAATGCCACCACTGCGGCCACACCATCCCCACCCCCACCTCCTGCCCCGAGTGCAAAGCCGAACACAGCCTCACCGCCATCGGCCCCGGCGTCGAACGCATCACTGAAGAAGCCCGCGCGACATTCCCCGACGCCCGCATCCTCGTCATGGCCAGCGACACCATCCAAGGCCCCGCCGCCGCCGCCGAAGCCGCCCGCTCCATCGAAGCCCGCGAAGTCGACCTCATCATCGGCACCCAGATCGTCGCCAAAGGCTGGCATTTTCCTCATCTCACCCTCGTAGGGGTCGTAGATGCTGATCTTGGTTTGGCCGGCGGCGACCTGAGAGCGGCCGAACGCACCGTCCAGTTGCTCCACCAAGTGTCGGGCCGCGCCGGTCGCGCCGAAGCCCCAGGCCGAGTCCGCCTGCAAACCTTCTCCCCGGAACACCCCGTCATGCAGGCCCTCCTGCACGGCGACCTCGCCACCTTCATGGCCCGCGAAGCCGCCCAACGAAAACCCGGCAACTGGCCCCCCTACGGCCGCCTCGCCGCCCTCATCGTCTCCGCCGATAGCGCCGACTCCGCCGACATCGCCGCCCGCAACCTCGGCCGCGCCGCCCCCCACGGCGACGGCATCACCGTCCTCGGCCCGGCCCCCGCCCCGCTCGCCATCCTCCGCGGCCGCCACCGCCGCCGCCTCCTGCTCAAAACCCGCCGCGACATCGCCGTCCAACCCCTCCTGCGCGACTGGCTCGCCTCCGTGCCCACAACAAGCTCGGTGCGCATCGACGTGGATGTGGATCCGATCAGCTTTCTCTGACGAAAACAGGCAAGCAAGGCGCCGCCGGCCAAGGGCCTGGAGGCCCCTCGCTACCCGATATACCCCCCAGCCCGCCCACTATTCGTCGGGCACGAGCACGGCGCCCCAGCGGGTCCCGGCCGGTCGAGCGGACACACATAGGCCCCAGCATAGCATGCGTCCCCGGAGGGTCGTGGCGGCGGCGCATAGTAGCCTGGCGGGCCGTAATAGGCGGGTGGCCCGTAATACACCGGCGGCCCCACCACGATCGGCGGCACGAAGCCCAGATACACCCCGGGTCCCCAGCCCCAGTGCCGCCAGGCCAATGCCGGCGATGCCGTCGCCGCCATCGCGATCACCATCATCGCGAGCAGCAACCCCGCGCGAACATGCGAATGTCTCATCTCATCCTCCTCCCGCTGCGTGCAGAAGCAAATCGAATATAGAACGTCCGGAGCGCCGGCGCGCAGGATTGCGGAAAGTTCATCCACTCGCGGGCCAGCCATGCGCGCTATGCCCCGGCGCATTGTTGCGGGCCGCATGACCGCCACGACATGGATGCTGTCCCATCGCCCGCGCCCTGGTACGAAAAGCACAGTCCCGATGAAGAATAAGCGTCCAACCGGCCAACGCGGAGCGGTAAAGCTTGACTTTCCGACGCCGTTTCAAGATATGCCGCTGTCATGCGCGCCTTCGTGTGCGCTCGCTGCTGCGCGCCGGTGACCGGCGCGGTTGAAGAGGCAGCCGCCATGAAAGCACAGGCAGTTTGACTGACACCACACCGTTGACCGACTCCACCCAGGCTCCCGCAGAGATCCCCGCGCCCATGGAGGCATCCGCCCCCATCGCCGAGCCGACTCCGGCGCACGACGAGCTCGTCATTTCCCCCGACGAGCCTGTCCCCTCCGGCTTCGAGGAGCTCGGCCTGTCCGAGCCCATCTACCGCGCCGTCGCCGAGAAGGGCTACCTGACGCCCACGCCCATCCAGGCCGCCGCCATCCCCGCCGTTCTCGCCGGCCGCGACGTTCTCGGCTGCGCCCAGACCGGCACCGGCAAGACCGCCGGCTTCACCCTCCCGATGCTCGACATCCTCTCCGGCAGCCGCGCCCGCGCCCGCATGCCGCGCAGCCTGATCCTCGAGCCCACCCGTGAGCTCGCCCTCCAGGTCGCGGAAAACTTCGTCGAATACGGCAAGTATCTGAAGCTCACCCACGCCCTGATCATCGGCGGCGAAAGCATGTCCGACCAGAAGGACGTGCTGATGCGCGGCGTCGACGTCCTGATCGCCACCCCTGGCCGCCTGATGGACATGTTCGAGCGCGGCTCGATCCTGCTGTCCGACTGCAAGGTCCTCGTCATCGACGAAGCCGACCGCATGCTCGACATGGGCTTCATCCCCGACGTCGAGAAGATCGTCTCGCTCCTCCCCGCCAACCGCCAGACGCTGTTCTTCAGCGCGACGATGGCCCCCGAGATCCGCCGCCTCGCCGACGCCTTCCTGCAGAACCCCAAGGAGATCACCGTCTCCAAGCCGGCCTCCGTCGCGACCACCATCACCGAGCGCATGACCCTGGTGGCCGAGCTCGACAAGCGCGAGGCGCTGCGCCGCCTGATCCGCAGCGAGGAAGTGCAGAACGCCCTGATCTTCTGCAACCGCAAAAGCGAAGTCGACATCCTCTACAAGTCGCTCACCAAGCATAAGTTCAGCGTCGGGGCCCTGCATGGCGACATGACGCAGTCCATGCGCTTCGCCACGCTCGAGAAGTTCAAGGCCGGCGAGCTCCGCCTGCTCTGCTGCTCCGACGTCGCCGCCCGCGGCATCGACATCGGCGGCCTCAGCCACGTCTTCAACTTCGACGTGCCGCATCACGCCGAGGACTACGTCCACCGCATCGGCCGCACCGGCCGCGCCGGCCGCGAAGGCCGCGCCTTCACCTTGGCCTCGCCCGACGACCGCCTGGCCACCGAGGCGATCGAGAAGCTCATCGGCCACCAGATCCCCCGCATCGAAATCCCCGGCCTCGACCCCGTCGAATGGTCCGAGGGCGATGGCCGCCGCCGCGGCCGCGGTGGCCGCGCCGCCGCCCCCAAGCGCGGCACCTCCAGCCGCGCCAAGCCGGCCGACGACGACGCGCCCCCCAAGGAAGCCGTCAAGAAGGAGCCCGCCAAGCGCGGCTCCCGCCGCAAGACCCCCGTCGAGGCCGATCCGCAGCCCGACCTGATGGAGGCCATCGCCGCCCCCGTCGAGACGCTCGCCGAAGTCGCCGTCGAGGCCGTCATCGACGCCCCCGCCGCCCAGCCGCGCGAAGAACGCCGCCCCGAGCGCAACGACGACCGCCGCGACCGTGGCGAACGCCGTCCCGACCGTGGCGACCGAGGTGACCGTGGCGACCGCGGCGAACGCCGCCCCGAGCGCAATGACGACCGCCGTCCGGAACGCAACGACGACCGCCGGCGCGACTTCCGCCGCCGCGATGACGACCTCGGCCCCGCCGTGCTCGGCTTCGGCGACGACGTCCCCGCCTTCATGCTGGTCGTCGCCCGCCCCCGCCGCCACCACACCACGACCCCCGAGGTCACCGAGGACCTGGAGAGCTAACCCCGATGAACGACGTTTCCCCGATCTCCGCCAAGGGCAAGCTCGGCCCCTTCAAATGGGACGACGCCCTCCTCCTCGAAGACCAGCTCACCGAGGACGAACGCGCCATCCGTGACGCCGCGCATGACTACTGCCAGGAAAAGCTCTTCCCGCGCGTCCTGATGGCCAATCGCAACGAACACTTCGATCGCGAGATCATGAACGAGTTCGGCGATATGGGCTTCCTCGGGGCCACCCTCTCCACCCACGGCTGCGCCGACGTCGGCTACGTCGCCTACGGCCTGATCTCCCGCGAAGTCGAACGCGTCGACAGCGGCTACCGCAGCGCCTTCTCCGTCCAGTCCAGCCTGGTCATGTATCCCATCTACGCCTTCGGCTCCGAAGCCACGAAGGACAAATACCTGCCCAAGCTGCGCACCGGCGAATATGTCGGCTGCTTCGGCCTCACCGAGCCCGACGGCGGCTCCGACCCCGGCTCCATGCGCACCCGTGCCAAAACCGTCGACGGCGGCTACCTCCTCAACGGCAACAAGACCTGGATCAGCAACGCCCCCATCGCCGACGTCTTCGTCGTCTGGGCCAAGGACGACGCCGGCGAAATCCGCGGCTACGTCCTCGAAAAAGGCATGAAAGGCCTCACCGCCCCGAAGATCGAAGGCAAATTCAGCCTCCGTGCCTCCTGCACCGGCATGATCCTCATGCAGGACGTCTTCGTCCCCGCCGAGAACATGCTGCCCAAGGTCAAAGGCCTCCGCGGCCCCTTCTCCTGCCTCAACAACGCGCGCTACGGCATCTCCTGGGGCGCCCTCGGCGCCGCCGAATTCTGCTGGCACGCCGCCCGCTCCTACACCATGGACCGCATCGTCTTCGGCCGCCCCCTCGCCGCCACGCAGCTCATCCAAAAGAAGCTCGCGGACATGCAGACCGAAATCACCCTGGCCCTGCAATCCGTCCTCCGCCTCGGCCGCCTCATGGACGAAGGCCGCGCAGCACCCGAAATGATCTCGCTGTGCAAACGCAACTCCTGCGGCAAATCCCTCGACATCGCCCGCCTCGCCCGCGACATGCACGGCGGCAACGGCATCGTCGACGAATACCACGTCATCCGCCACGTCATGAACCTCGAGACGGTCAACACCTACGAAGGCACCCACGACGTCCATGCCCTCATCCTCGGCCGCGCGCAGACCGGCATTGCCGCGTTCGGCGGTTGAGCGCGCCTTAGGAAGCAAGCAAGGCTCCGCCGGCTTAGGGCAATCGAGCGGCTTACGCGGCCTTCGGCCACGGTCCGCTCGATCCCTGAGAACCCATCAACTAAACGCGGCTGGATGCTCGTTCTTCAGCTGCGAACTACTTTCTTGCGCCGCAGGCATTCAAACGCCGAACCCCGCGATCTTTCGGCTCATGGATTCGACTGGCTTCGCCCCTCTCCCCCCCGAGATCGTGGGATCGCAACTGAAGGTCGTCTCCACAGCCGCGAGAGGTAATGGGGTCCAGGGGCCCAGCCCCTGGCCGGCGGAGCCTCTCTTCGTTCCCCCTTCCTCCTTCGTGGCCCCCCAATGCAAACCCTGACCATCACCCGCATCGCCTCCGACGGCGATGGTGCCGCCACCGATGCCGACGGCAAGGTTCGCTATCTCCCGTTCACGCTCCCCGGCGAGACGATCCGCCTGTCCGACCCGCCCGAGGTCACCGCGGCCAGCCCGGACCGTGTCACGCCCCCCTGCCAGCATTTCGGCACCTGCGGCGGCTGCACGCTGCAGCACTGGGCCGATGCCCCCTATGCCGCCTGGAAGACGGCGCTGCTGACCGACGCCCTCCGCCGCGCCGGCTACCCGGACGCCCCCATCGCGCCCATGGTCCACACGCCAGCCGGCGCCCGCCGCCGCATCGACTTCGCCATTCGCCGCCATGGCGCCACGCTGACCCTCGGCCTGCACGCGCGCGCCAGCGACACGGTGATCGACATCGCGGAGTGCCCGATTCTGCATCCCGCGCTTGCCGCCCTCCTGCCGCCGCTGCGCACGCTCCTGCGGAGTTTGGCCGCCCTGAAGCGCGAGGGCTCCGTCGTGTTGAACCTGCTCGACACCGGGCCCGACCTGCTGCTGCGCACCGACGACAATCCCACCACCGGCGACCGCACGCGCCTGGCCGCCTTCGCCACCGCCCACGGCACCCCCCGCATCGCCATCGCCCCCGGTCGCCGCCTGCCCGAGATCGCCGCCCAGTCCGAGCGCCCGGTTCTCACCTTCGCCGGCATCAAGGTCACCCCGCCGCCTGGCGCCTTCCTGCAGGCCTCGATCGCCGGCCAGGACGCCATCACCGCCGCCGTCCTCGCCGGCCTGCCCGGCAAGCTCACGAGCAAGTCCCGCGCCGCCGAGCTCTATGCCGGTTCCGGCACGCTTACCTTCCCGCTCGCCACCCAGCTCCGCGTCGACGCCTTCGAGGGCGATGCCGCCGCCAGCGCCGCCCTCAAGGGCGCCGTCCAGGCCGCCGCCATCGGCCGCATCACGGTCGCCACCCGCGACCTGGTCCGCCAGCCCCTGATGCGCAAGGAGCTCGCCCCCTACGCCTGCGCCGTCCTCGACCCCCCCTTCGCCGGCGCGGGCCCCCAGATGCCCGAGCTCGCCGCCTCCAACATCCCCCGCATCATCTACATCTCCTGCAACCCCACCGCCCTCACCCGCGACGCCACCATGCTGCACGCCGCCGGCTACCGCCTCCTCAGCGCCACCCCCGTCGACCAGTTCCTGTGGTCGGCGCGGCTTGAGAGCGTGTGCGTTTTTACCAACGAGAAGCGAAGCGGAGCGGTGAGGTGAGCGACAGCCCAGACGCGCAGCGCAGCGAAGCGGCGAGGAAAGCGACAGCGGTTTGGCTTCAAACCGCGATAGCGCTCTGCTCAACAACCGCAGACACGAAGCGCAGCGCAGCGAAGCGGCGAGGAAAGCGACAGCGGTTTGGCTTCAAACCGCGATAGCGCCCCCCTTCACCCCCGCATCGCTCCCCACCCCAAAAAATTCCCTCCAAAGAGAAAGAATTCCCTTGCACCCATTTGCCACATGAATTAACTAACTCTCTATGCCCTCTCCGACGCCCCCCATTACCCTGCCAGCGGCCACGGCCGACGCATGTTCGGCCTTCGCCGACAGCTGCGCGCAGATCGTCGGATTCATCATCGAATACCTCTTCCGACGCCTCCACGGCCTCGGACCAGCCCCGCTCGCCACCCTCATCCTCCAGCGCATCTCCCGCGCCAACCAGCGCACCCAGCGCCTCATGCGCGCCCTCGCCGCAGGGACCTGGCGCGCTCCGCGCCTTCGCGCGCCCCGCACCCGCAAAGCGCCGAACCCCGCCGCCGAACCGCGCCCCAAACCCCTCTACATCTCCCAGGCCAAAGGCTGGATCGGCCAGCGCTACGGCTTC
>Ga0164297_10002244_pt1 | contig 19361 bp, 17 predicted proteins | sample GEODES058metaG_FD_113539 | JGI IMG/M metagenome (GOLD analysis project Ga0164297, IMG submission 113539) | Dystrophic lake water microbial communities from Trout Bog Lake, Wisconsin, USA - GEODES058 metaG | ecosystem: Environmental > Aquatic > Freshwater > Lake | place: USA: Trout Bog Lake... | reverse complement strand
GGATGCTTATGATAAAGACGCTTTAAATCTTGTAAATCCTCGGTAACCGTTATCTTAATTCTTGATGCCATTAATTCATAACGAATTAATCAGCTCTTTATTTTGTTAATTGGTATAACTAACTGTTTTGAACTGATTGACCTTTTCATGTATAGATTAATTTCAAGCCACAAAGGTTCACCCGTGTTCAAGTAGAAGCGTTATACAATCATTAGAAAAAGTTGTATAATTCACTGGTTTTGGAAATAGATGTGCTTTCCTTTAACGCTTATACAAACTTGAAGTTTCGTAGCATATTTTATTGCTTTTAGCAACAAAATTGAGCTTGGAGGTTAAAAAACATCGAGGAGCTACACCACAAGTTTCGAAGAACTGTACAACGATTTTGTAAACATTAGTTACTTGCAGGCACAAGTCAGAGACACTGCGCCGGTCGTTCATATTCGAATAGAATGCGCTAGATGGTAGCCGTTACTAAAGTTTCAAAAAAGACAATACGTTTAATATCAAGAACAAGTAACGGAAGGTACATGAAGGGGTTCATGCGCCAGATGTTATTTCTATAGCACAATTATAAAATTGATAATCCCTTCACAAATATAGATAAACACTTCATTGTTATTGGCAAATACTATGAGCCTAGTAAGGAAAGTTTCAACTTTCAGGAAGTTGGCAACATTATTTACTACTCAGCACTCTTTCTCAGCCCAAAAAGCCAAACCAAAACGTTTTATGTGTCTGAAGCTACTAAAAAAAGGCACTTTCCTCAATGCTATTTCGGCTTTTTGGTATGCTTAAATGGCTCTTTTATGCAAAACGTACACTTTGCGAGACAAAACGTACACTTTGCGAGTGAAAGACTACACTTTACGACACAAAGACTACACTTCTCGAGACAAAACGTACGTTTTACGAAGAGAAAGCACCATTTCTCGAGACAAAACGTACGTTTTGTCCCGAGAAGTGTACGTTTTGTCTGGAGAAGTGTATGTTTCGGAATTTTGAGTACGTTTTTCTTGTTTTTATGCTTAGGGTGCAGCTTGGTAAAACATCATTAGGAGAAGTATTTAGTGGTGAGTTGTTAAGATTATTGGCTAGTATAAGCAAAAAGCTTTCAAAGCATTTACTTCAAGGGCTTATTTATTTATCAAACGCTTGCAGTTAACTAGAAAGCAATGTTTTAAAATTGGGAAAAAGCTTGGGCAATTGTCTTTACAAAGTAGATGACTTGCTTGCGCTACAGCTAATTTGCTAGAATAAATAAGTTTTATTTTAAGATTGATGTAGATTTGTGCTATGGCTCAGTTTTCATTGCACTGTCTCGAACAATTAGCAAAAAGAAGTATAACAGAGCAAACTGTTCTTGGAGTTATTCAAAATGCCACTGAAAAAATTTTGATAGATGGCGTTTTTGTTTATCAAAGTATAATCACTGAAAATGGGAAAGACTATTTGATAAGGGTATTTGTGAACGAAGATAAAATACCCCCTTTAATAATTACTGCATACAGAACTAGTAAACTTGATAAATATTGATTTATGAAAATAAAATACGACAAACAAACCGATGTACTTTACATACAACTAAACAATAACCCCATTGCCGAAAGCGGCGAGGACAACAAGGGCGTGGTACTTGACTATGACAGCCAAAACAATGTGGTGGGTATTGAAATACTGAATGCTTCTGCAAAACTACCCCATCCAGACGTAGTTGAATATGAAATGGCTTAGTAAAGACTATACTCACAACTCACCTGTCACTAAATTTTAACGGTTATTTCAAAAGACCTTGTTTACTTTTGCAACAATAAAAATGTTTATTATGGAATTATTTAAATCGGGTAACCCAACACTTACAGAAAAGATATTTGACAATAGTGCCAACCTAGAAGCTTCTTATCAAGGCACTATGACCGTGCGTGGTACCATGAATAAGTTTGGTTTCTTGATGCTGATGGTAATAGGCGGTGCAGCTTATACTTGGCATTTGTATCAGGAACTGAACCAAGGATTGATGACTACCCTAATGTTTACTGGCATTATTGGTGGAACAATTGCTGCTTTCGCCATGATTTTTAAACCTACCTGGGCACAATATATTGCCCCGCTTTATGGTATTTTGGAAGGTTTCTTTTTAGGAGGAATATCAGCCATCTTCAATGATATGTTCCAAAAAACTTATCCTGGTTTGATTATGCAAGCAGTCGGGCTAACATTCGGCGTAGCTATTGCCATGTTCCTCCTCTACAACTTCAGGATAATAAAAGTAACGGACAAAGTAAGGAGTATCATTTTCTCTGCAACAGCTGGCATTGCTGTTTTCTATCTATTAAGTATGATACTTGGCATGTTCCACGTTAGTATGCCTTTTATGTACGATAGTAGCTTATTGGGTATTGGCATCAGCTTGTTTGTGGTTGCCATTGCGGCTATGAATTTGTTGTTGGATTTTGACATGATAGAACGCGGTGCAGAGCAAGGCGCGCCACAATATATGGAGTGGTATGGTGCTTTCGGTTTGCTGGTAACTATCGTTTGGTTGTACATAGAAATCCTGAAACTATTGAGCCGCTTTGCAAAAAGGAACTAAGTAATTAACATAAAAGTGTGCATAACGCCGGATTATTAAATTAATTCGGCGTTTTTATTTTACTTACTGCCATTTCTTCAACAAATACTCCTAATTTGGTGGCAATAAAAAAATCGGTTGCTATGTATTTAAATCGACTAGGGTTTTATGACCAAGAATTGGTAGATATATACAAGCATTTGCTGCTGCCCCGTTTGATTGAGGAAAAGATGCTTGTGCTTTACAAGCAGGGCAAAGTAAGTAAATGGTTCAGCGGCGTGGGGCAAGAAGCAATAAGTGTTGGGGCTACCCTAGCAATGGAGGTGGACGAATGGATAATGCCACAACATAGGAACTTGGGTGTATTCACTACTCGTCAGCTACCTCTTCACAAACTATTTATTCAATGGCAAGGTGGCAAGGATGGCTACAGCAAAGGGCGCGAACGCAGCTTTCACTTTGGTAGTCCAGAGCATCATATCTGTGGGATGATTTCTCATTTAGGGGCTACATTATCTGTGGCGGATGGTGTGTCATTGGCTTATCAATTAAAGAAACAAAACAAAGTATCCCTCGCATTCATAGGTGATGGTGGCACTAGTGAAGGAGACTTCCACGAAGCATTGAACGTAGCTGCCGTGTGGGGATTGCCGGTGATATTCGTGATAGAAAACAATGGCTATGCGCTAAGTACACCAACAAGCGGACAATACCGTTGCGAAGATTTGATAGATAAAGCAAAGGGTTATGGGGTGGAAAGTGCATACATAGATGGCAACAACGTAATACAAGTTTATGATGCCATAAAGGGAATAAGGGAGGCTTGCATAAGGGATCAAAAGCCTTATTTGGTAGAGATGCGAACGTTTAGAATGGGCGGACATGAAGAATCGAGCATCGACAAAAACATTCCTAAAGCATTGGTGGAAGAATGGGCTTTAAAAGATCCTATTGCCAATTATGAAGCATTTATTGTAAAAGAACAAGCCATCACACAACAAGGAATTGCGGAGATAAGAAGAGAAATTAAAAGCTACATAGACTCTGAATGGGCTATTGCTGATAAACCACAAACCTTTGTTCATACTATTTCTGAGGAGTTGAATGATGTGTATGCACAAAAGCTTTTGGGCAATGAAAGTTGGCCAACTGTAACAAGTGAAAAACAATTGGCAAGCAATCCTTCTACACAAACACGCTTTCTGGATGCCATCAAACAAGGTTTGCAACAATCGCTTAAAAAACATCCTAACCTAGTGTTGATGGGGCAGGATATTGCAGCGTATGGAGGTGTATTTAAAGTGACAGATGGTTTGCTGTCTGAGTTTGGAAAGGATAGGGTTCGTGATACCCCCCTTTGTGAAAGTGCAATTATAGGAACAGCGTTGGGACTAAGTTTGGAAGGATATAAAAGCGTGGTGGAGATACAGTTTGCAGACTTTGTTTCGGAAGGATTCACGCAGATTGTAAATAATCTTGCCAAGATTCATTACCGTTGGGGACAGAAAGCAGAGGTTGTAATCAGGATGCCAACGGGTGCGGGCTTGGGTGCAGGCCCTTTTCATAGTCAAAGCAATGAAGCTTGGTTTACCCACGTTCCTGGATTGAAAGTTGTTTATCCATCCAATTCTTTTGATGCAAAAGGATTGTTGATTGCAGCTATCAACGATCCTAACCCTGTTCTTTATTTTGAACACAAGGCTTTGTATAGAAGTATTTCGGGCAATGTGCCAAACGAATATTACGAAGTAGAAATAGGCAAGGCAAATCTTGTAAATAAAGGTGAAGACATCACCATCATCACTTATGGTGCGGGGGTTCATTGGGCATTGGAATACCAAAAGCAGCACCCAGAAACATCTTTGCATATCTTGGATTTAAGGACATTGTCACCATTGGATTATAACAGTATTTCTTTTGCCGTGCAACAAACTGGCAGAGTATTGATATTGCATGAGGATACTTTAACGGGTGGCATTGGTGGGGAAATAGCCGCTTGGATAGGAGAAAATTGCTTTACTAACCTTGATGCACCCGTACTTCGTTGTGCTAGTTTGGATACGCCTGTTCCCTTCAATACTGAACTTGAAAAACAATTCTTGGCAAAGAGTAGGCTGGGTGAGTGCATTACGAAGCTACTTAGTTTCTAGGAAACGGGAATCGGGAGGAGCGTTAATCGCAAGTAGGAACGACCCAAACTTGCGATTCCCGTTCCTTCCGTTCCTCGCGGTTTTTTCTTACTTGCAATTCACGTTCCTCTCGTTCCTCACGACATTTTCTTCCTTGCGATTTCCGTTCCTCCCGTTCCTAGCGGTTAATTCTAAAATCATCCGCATCTTTCAAAAAAGGCAATTGTTTTCTAATCGCTTCAAGGGGTTCTTTTTCTAGGGTGAAGGTATAAACGTCTTCATCGTGTGATTTGACGTATAGCGTTTCTCCCAAAGGATTGATGAGCAAACTATCCCCGCTATGATAAATATTGTTGCCATCATTGCCCACACGGTTTACCCCAATCACATAACATTGATTTTCTATTGCCCTTGCCGCTAACAGGGTTCTCCAAGCATGGTTTCGCCTTTCGGGCCAATTGGCAACGTATAGCAACACATCATATTCTGCTTCATTTTGTTGCCTTGCCCACACAGGAAAGCGGAGGTCGTAACAGACTTGCAGGTTTATTTTCCAACCTTTTACCTGTGCAATCAACCGTTTGTTTCCTGCGGTGTAGTGTTCGTTTTCTCCTGCAAAAGCAAAGAGGTGCCTTTTGTCATAATAACTAAACTGCCCATTGGGAAGCATCCAAATCAACCGGTTGAAGTATTGTCCGTTTTCTTCTATGGCAAGGCTTCCTGTAAGTATTGTTTTCTTGGCTGCTGCTATCCGTTTCATCCATTGCACGGCTTTTCCTTCCATCGTTTCTGCTAACTTTTTGGGGTTCATCGAAAAGCCTGTGCTGAACATTTCGGGCAGAACAATTACTTCCGTCCTTCCAACAATTGCGTTTATCTTATCTTCCAGATTAGCTAGGTTGGCATCTATATTTTCCCAGATTAAATCTGTTTGTATGAAAGTTATTGTAAGTGCCATGAGTGAGTTGTGAGGGGTGAGTTGTAAGTCTTAGTATAAAACCAATGAATTTATTTGCTGTCTAAAGTATAGCCAAGCGTAAAAGAAAAAGCATTGTTCTTAAACTCCGAATTGGCATCACCATTTTTAGGAATATTTAAAAGACCAAGTTGATAACGTCCAGATATTGCAAAGCCTTTTGGCAACTTGTATTCTAAGCCAAACAAACCTCGAATGTCATACTCATTTAATTCGCCTTTAATGTCAATTGTTTGAGGAGGTGCAATTACTTTTGCAGATAATAAATAACTTATTTGGGGGCCGGCAAGTAATGAAAGATGGATTTTAGGAACTTTGTACTTTATAATGAGTGGCAAGTCAATATATTGTAAATCCATCTCTAATAATTCATCTTCAAATCTGGCATAAGCAGCACCCCACCAATCAAAATTTAATACGTCTCTCGTAGTATTAAAATTGTATTTACCCCCCATCCGAGCGTAGTTTAATTCTGGCTGAAAGTAAAAGTTTTTACTTAGTGGCATAGAAACAAAAATACCCCCTTGCAGACTTGACATACTTTTTTGCTTTACACTGGGACTATTAGAATTCATTTTAGAAATATTGAGTCCTCCTTTAATGCCGATAGTAACTCTATCGTAGTCAGTCTGTGCAGATACTTTAGTGGTTATTACTCCCACAAGAAAAATAATCATTAGTTTTTGTTTCATAAATAAATTTTAATAAGCAATAATAAAACAAAAATTTATACCGATTCAATTTTATGGTTATTAACTACTTTTCTTCCTCCTCTTCCTAAAGTATTTTTCTTTTAATCGTATAATAAGAGACTAGTAAGGTTAGCATTTGCCATCCCCCCCTAAAAACAATATTGTTTCTGTTGAAAACAATATTGATATTGGTGAAAACAATATTGTTCTTGGTAAAAACAATATTGATATCAGTAAAAACAATATTGTTCTTGGTAAAAACAATATTGATATTAGTAAAAACAATATTGTTCTTGGTAAAAACAATATTGATATTGGTAAGAACAATATTGATATTGGCGAAAACAATATTGATATTGGCGAAAACAATATTGTTTTTGGGGCTTATTGCATCATGAAAGACCTTTTCTAAATGTTTTCTTTCCTTATTTCATCAATCGCAGTACTAATCAGGTTCTGCTCAAACCCTTTCTGCATAAGGTATGTGGTTGTTTTGGCTTGTCTATTCAGGTATTGTTCGCCCTTTAGGCTTTCCCACTTTTTTGTGGCAAGGGATTTTAATGTTGCCAAATAAGTTTCTTCATCAATCTCCTTTAGGGCAAGGTTAATGCAGTAGCTACCCACCCCCTTTTGCTTCAATTCATATTTTATCTTTATCCGTCCCCATTGTTTCATCCTGAATTTTCCCCCTGCAAATGCAATGGCAAAGCGTTCTTCGTTCAAGTAATTTTCTTCTATCAATCGGCTCAGTAATATCTCTACATCTTTTTTGTATAACCCAAAGCTGTACAATTTCTCCGTCACTTCCCGGTGGCACCGCTCCTGATAAGCACAGAATTGCTTTATCTTTTGAAATGCTTGCTCGGGCGTAAAACTTTGTTTAGAATACATAATGTGTTAGGTTAACCACAAGGGACACAAAGGTTTTCACAAAGAACACAAAGTTTTATCCTTGTGTTCTTTGTTGTCTTTATACCTAGTGTCCTTAGTGGTAAATCATATAATTTATCTTTGTGTTCTTTGTGGTAAATCCCTCTAATAGCAACAAAAGTGCAGTATAAACATTTATAAAAATTATTAAGTTGCGATTCTCGTGCCTCGAAAGGAAGGGTTTATTAAAAGGAAGGCTATTATCTTTACCGCACAAAAAATTAGAGATATGAAGTTTCCTTCGCCCGTTTCATTGTCGTGGATTGCTAGCTTGATTAATGCCGAAGTAATTGGCGATGCCAACGCCCAAGCTACCGGAATAAATGAAATACACAAAGTGGAAACAGGCGATTTGGTGTTTGTGGATCATCCAAAATACTATGATAAATGCCTGCAAAGTGCCGCTAGTTTTATTATCATCAACAATAAAGACGTTGCCATACCAGAAGGAAAAGCATTGCTTGTGGTGGATGCGCCGTTTGATGCTTACCAAACAATTGCCAATCATTTCCGCCCTTTTACGCCGTCAAATAAAAGCATCAGCGACAGTGCCATCATTGGCGAAGGAACGGTGATAATGCCCAATTGTTTTATTGGTAACCACGTGCAAATTGGGAAAAATACAGTCATCCATCCCAATGTTACCATTTTGGATCATTGTATCATTGGCAACAATGTGGTGATACAAGCAGGGAGTGTTATAGGCGGCGACGCATTCTATTACAATACAAAAAAGAACAGGGAAGTTTGGTATAAAAAGATGAATAGCTGCGGCAATGTGGTGATTGAAGATAATGTGGAGATTGGCTGCAACTGCACCATAGTAAGGGGCGTGAGCTCGGATACCATCATTGGAAAAGGGACTATTTTGGATAATATGGTTCATATAGCGCATGATGTTGTTGTAGGCAAAAACTGTTTACTTGCAGCACAGGTTGCCATTGCCGGTTGCACTACCTTGGAGGACGAAGTGATACTTTGGGGGCAAGTGGGCGTTAGTAAAACCTTGACTATTGCAAAGGGTGCAATGGTACTTGCGCAAGCTGGTGTGGGTAAAGATTTGGAGGCTGGGAAAATATATTGGGGCTCACCAGCCATAAATGCCAAGGAAAAACAAAGGGAACTGGTTTGGCTAAAGAGATTGCCGGAGTTGTTTAAAAAAGTGATGGATAAGGAATAAAGCGGATTAGTTTTTATTAAAAATAAAAACAAAAGGCTTGATGCTTTCTTCCCTGATTATTTTGTGGATACGATGTGGCCTGGTTACAATTTTATACCTGTTTACATCTATTATTTCATTAACGATGCAAAATGTGTGTAGGTTTTCCACTTTAAAGAGTAGTTTGCTCAGAAACTCTACTTCTTGTTCCATGGCAACAGCATCGGGAACATCATATTTTGTAAGCACAAGCAAATCTCTATTTCCTGAATTCATCTCAAAAAATGTAACGTTAATAAAATGTTTTTTAATTGTTCGGCACCCTCACAGGACACATACATTGTTTATCGTGTTTAGATTTTGAGAAAACCCCGCAAGAAACCGAAACCAACAAAATGAAACACATTAAAATAACAACTCGGTTTATTTGCTTGTTCATACTAAAAAATAATTAAGGGCTGAAAGTAGAGTCACACAATCAATTTTAACTTAGTACGAAAAGTTTTATGCAAAATTTTAACAACAAAAAAATACTGATTGCTCCGTTAGATTGGGGATTAGGGCATACCACAAGGTGCGTCACAATCGTCAAACTATTGCAAGACAAAGGATTTTTTATAATCGTTGCATGCAATGCTGTACAAAAGCAACTTTTAGAAAAAGAATTTAAAAACATTGAATTTTTGGACTTAAAAGGGTACAATATCACCTATAGCAGGAGCCCAAATTTATTTCCATTAAAGCTGATAGCGCAACTGCCCAAAATAGTTTACAGCATCTTTTCGGAACATAGATGGTTGCAAAAAACGATAGAAAAGCATAAGATAGATTTAGTAATCAGCGATAATAGATATGGGCTTTATACAACCAAAGTACCGTGTGTTTTTATTACGCATCAACTGACTATTAAAGCCCCATTTGGTTGGTTGGAAAATTTGTTGCAACTGATTAATTATAGTTACATAAACCGCTTCACACAATGTTGGGTGCCTGATTATGCAGGGGATAAAAACATTGCGGGGCTATTGTCTCATCCTAAAGAGATGCCTACAATTCCGGTGCATTACATAGGACCATTGGCGAGGTTTAAGAAAGATGACAATGCAATAGTTCGTTATCATTACTGCATTATCCTTTCTGGGCCTGAGCCTCAGCGTACAATATTGGAGGATATTATCCTTAAACAATTGCCAGAAATAAAAGGGGATTGTTTGTTGGTGAGAGGAAAATTGGATGCTGCACCCATTGAAACATCTCTGCCCAATGTCACCATAAAGAATCATTTAACTGGATTGGAACTGCAAGCTGCAATCAACTCATCGGCGTTTGTGATTACACGCAGTGGATATACTTCAGTGATGGAATTGTTGGCTTTGCAAAAGAAATCTATCCTTATCCCAACACCGGGACAAACGGAGCAGGAATATCTGGGAAATCAATTGATGCACCATCATTGGGCTTATTGTGTTGACCAAAAAGACTTTGATTTGATAGACAGCATCGAAGTTGCCAAGGAGTTTGCATACCATTTACCCTCGTTTGATAGTAGCTCATTGAGTGGTTTTCTGGGAGAATTTTTAGAAAGTATTTAATCATCCTGTATGTCACATAATCTATTGTTGGAGCCAATTTTTATTGGAACAGATTCCGTTGAATTATATGTACCGGACCCCAACGATATAAAGAATCAGTACCAAAAGCAAATATTAATAGACCCCGAAACAGCTTTTCCCTATTGGTCGCAAGTATGGCCTGCGGCTATTGCCATATCAAAGTTTTTGGAGGAACACCCCGACTACATAGAAAACAAATCGGTCCTGGAGTTGGCGGCTGGGCTGGGATTACCATCGTTGATGGCGGCGAGGGTGGCAAAGACTGTATATTGTACCGATTATCTGCACGATGCTGTTGCTGCAATTAGAAGATCTATCCTCCACAATCAGTTTAAAAATATGTCTTGCGGTTTATTGGATTGGAATAATATGTCCAATCCATTTCCAGAGACGGATGTGGTGCTGATGAGCGACATTAACTATAATCCAAAAGATTTTGAAACGATATATTCTCTCCTCAAAAACGTTCTTAACCGAGGCAGTATCATTATCCTCTCTACCCCACAACGCTTGCTGGCAAAGCCTTTCATTGAACAATTGATGCCTTGGTGCATACTAAAAGAAGAGATAGAAGTGACCCATTTGGCGGCAGTTAAACCTATTACGGTGATGGTTTTATCGAAAAAATAGAATTATAGTATTATACAACCCTAACCGATACTTCATGATTCGTATATCATATCTGCATATTCCTACCTTTGTCAACTTATCAAAGGGATAAACAATGAATGCTTCTAGGGCTTTTAAACGGTATATATGGGTGGTTTTAATCACTATTTTCTTGGTTATCATCGCTGGTAGCGTGGTGCGTACTACCCAAAGCGGTATGGGTTGCCCAGATTGGCCTACTTGCTTTGGAAGTGCAATTCCTCCTACAGATTCTTCTCAAGTAGTATTTCAGCCAAACCACCTTTACAAGAAAGGACAGTTCATAATTTATAATGACAGTCTTAAATATGCCCTTCTAAAATTCACTAGTGGCAATACTTACAATGCCAACAATTGGAAACAATACGAAAAGCACAACTACGCAAAGTTTGCAGTTATAAATACTTGGATAGAATATATTAACCGGCTTTTAGGTGCAGTGCTTGGCATATTGATATTTATTCAAGTAGGTTGGAGCTTGTTTTATTACAAACAACTCAACAGAATCGTATGGTTAAGTTTTGGATTAGTATTATTAACGGGCTTTCAAGCATGGCTCGGAAAAACAGTGGTGGACAGCAATCTAGAACTGATAAAAATAACCCTGCACATGTTTGGGGCATTGGCAATGGTATTTTTAAGCATCTATATTTTATTCTTGGTTAATGGAAAACAAAGAATAACCACCTCCAAAAATGTTGTAACAGCCCATATTATTTTAGGTGTTTTTGTCCTACTGCAAATAACGATGGGTACGCAGGTGCGTGGGCAAGTAGATAATCTTACCGAACTTTCCACTTACATTGACCGCAGTGGATGGGCAGCAGAATTAAATAGCTGGTTTTATGTACACCGCAGTTTTTCGTTAGTAGTGGCTGCGTTGGTCGGGTACATTTATATAAAATCCAAAGTCAATCAAAAAACAGAATTATTGGCAAAAAGGGTGCTTTTGATAGTCATATCAGAAATATTAGTAGGAATAATATTGGTGTATTTAGACTTCCCTAAAGCAGCTCAACCCCTGCATTTATTATTATCATCGCTGTTGGTTGCATTAGTATTTAATAATATACTGAGGTTAAAAATAATAAAATAAAGAGCTTTATTACCCGAACTAATCTAGTTAGAAGTGTTTAAACGTTATCAATTCGATGTTTACTACAAAAAAATCAAATGAATTACTACAAGAAGTTGATGTAAAAATTAAAATTTGTTCGCTAGATTTGTTTTCCCATTTAAATGTACGATTATGCTGCCTTTAATTAAACACGCTTTTGCCGCTATTGCTGTTACTAGCTTAATTATAATTTTTACAATCGCTTCTCCATTTACAAGTGTATTCGGGAAACATTATTACTCAAAAAAAGACTTTGTATGCTGTAAAAAAAATCAATTGATATTTCATCATTATTACACCTTGAAAGTATTTTGGATTACAGTTGCAGATGGATATACAGAAGAACCCACTGGTAAAGCATCAGTGAATGGTTGCAATATCATGTGTAATGAGTAATCTTATTTCATTAGATATCTTCAGAAATTAATTCCAATCTCTTTTCTCTCTTTTTTATCTTTTTTATCCGTTTAGTACTCTGTAACTATTACGTTACCTGTTCAACAACCTCGTTACAGGCTGTAACTATCTCTTTTCAATCTACCATCAACCGTTTACTCCCAAAAACGTTGTTTATTTGCAGTCTATTGTACTTTTAATAATCAGCCTACAGCTGGGAACATCAAGATATTATGCAGCTTTATTGTAATTCTCTTACCGAATACAACCGTTTAATTACGAAGGAAGTAAAAATTGGAGACCTGTTGATAGGCAATGATCACCCAATTCGTGTGCAAACGATGACCACCACTGACACAATGGATACACTGGCAACGGTGGAGCAAACCATTCGTTGTATAGAGGCGGGTTCAGAACTAGTGCGAATTACTGCCCCTAGTAAAAAGGAGGCGGAGAATTTATTGAACATCAAGAATGAATTGCGCAAGCGTGGCTACAATACACCGCTGATTGCCGACATTCATTTTACGCCTAACGCTGCCGAAATTGCCGCCAGAATTGTAGAGAAAGTGCGTGTGAATCCAGGTAATTATGTTGATAAAAAGAAGTTTGAACAGATAGATTATACCGATGCGGAATACGCCGAGGAGATTGACAGGATACGGGAAAGATTTACGCCGTTGGTGAAGATTTGTAGGGAATACGGCACTGCCATGCGGATTGGCACCAACCATGGCAGCCTGAGCGACCGAATTATGAGCCGCTATGGAGATACGCCGATGGGTATGGTGGAAAGTGCAATGGAGTTTCTGCGGATTGCAAGGGGCGAAAGCTATCACAACATTATCCTAAGCATGAAGGCGAGTAACACCCAAGTGATGGTGCAGGCATATCGGTTACTGATTCAACAGATGGATGCCGAGTTTGGGGAGTGTTATCCTTTGCATTTGGGAGTAACAGAAGCCGGCGATGGCGAAGATGGCAGGGTGAAGAGTGCTGTGGGTATTGGTACGCTGTTAGAAGATGGCATTGGCGATACGATACGAGTGAGCCTTACAGAAGACCCTGAGTTGGAGATACCTGTTTGTAGAGACTTGGTGAAACGTTATTCCGTTGACCGATTATCGTTAACCGATGGAGGTTCTGCTGTTAACAGTCAACGGTCAACGGTAAACCCTGTGGAGAAAGTACCTTACAACCCATTCAGCTATTCGAGGAGAAAGACTTTTGCAGTTGATAATATTGGGGGGCATCATGTGCCTGTGGTAGTTGCAGACCTTAGTAAACTGGAAACTATTACCCCTGATAGTCTGCAAAGCATTGGCTATACCTACAATGAAGTAAGCGATAAGTGGAACATCAGTGATGGTGCGGCGGATTATATTTTTACAGCAGATAAAGCAGTGGATTTTGCTTTGCCGGGTACATTGAAGGTGATTAGCGTTCATCCTACTTGGCAAAAGGCAGAAGATATAAGTAAGTGCTTCCCCATTTTTGATGGCAATGAATATCTGGATGCAAGTGTTGAGAAATCAGGTGAATTAAACTTTGTACGGATAGATTGTTATTCAGAAAATGCACATCAACCTTCATTGGAAAGTTTATTGACCAAGATAAAAACTGATAAGACTGCCGTACTTTGCCTGTCTTCTACTAATAAAAATGCCATGCAGAGTGTGCGTCGCATGGTAATGGAGCTAAAGAACAAAGAGATTGAGAACCCTATAATCTTGATTGTGGATAGCAACTGGCAAACTGCCGATGAGCATTTGATACATTATGCTACAGAAGCTGGTGCATTGTTATTGGATGGTTTTGGGGATGGTATTTGTTTGGGAATGAGTGAGGAAAGTTACCTATTACAGGATGCTGGTTTAAAGAATACAGAAGGAAGAACTTATACAAGTAATACTTCGCCAGAGCAGTTTATTAATTCTACAGCGTTTACTATTCTTCAAGCAACGCGTACTAGGATTTCTAAAACAGAATATATCAGTTGCCCTAGTTGTGGTAGAACCTTGTTCGACTTGCAAGAAACTACTGCTAAGATTAGAAGCGTAACCAATCATTTAAAGGGCGTAAAGATTGCCATTATGGGTTGCATTGTAAATGGTCCTGGTGAAATGGCTGATGCCGACTTTGGTTATGTGGGCAGCGGCGTTGGTAAGATTACCCTCTACAAAGGCAAAGAAGTGGTGAAGAAAAACATTGACAGTGCCATCGCGGTAGATGAACTGATTAATTTATTGAAAGAAAACGAGGCTTGGGTGGAGGTATAGTTAAGAGGCCACAAAGACGCAAAGACAGAAAGAAGCACTAAGAAACATTAATTAAAATTTTCTTTTTTCTTTTTCTTTTTCTTCTTAGTGCAACTTTGAGCCTTAGCGCCTTTGTGGCAAAAAATATATAGTATGGAGACAGATTTTTTGGTGATAGGAAGTGGGGTTGCAGGATTGACGTATGCCCTTAAGATGGCTAAACACTTTCCTGAGAAGCAGGTGGTGGTGATTACCAAAACCAGTGCCGACGAAACAAATACCAAGTATGCCCAAGGGGGTATTGCAGGTGTTTGGGATGATGAGAAAGATAGCTACGATAAACATATTGAAGATACGCTGATTGCTGGTGATGGCTTGTGCAATGAAAAGATTGTGGAGATTGTGGTGAAGGAAGGTCCTGAACGCATAAAGGAAATCATTGAATATGGGGCAAGGTTTGATAAGGATGAGTCAGGTGAGTATTCTCTTGGCAAAGAAGGCGGACACAGCGAGAATAGGATATTGCACCATAAAGATGTAACCGGTCTAGAAATTGAAAGGGCTTTATTGAATGAGTTGGGTAAGTTGCCCAACATCAACCTCATCAAACATTGCTTTGTGATTGATATTATTACCCAGCACCATTTGGGTTATCTAGTTACCAAATCCACTACCGATATTACTTGCTATGGGGTTTATGTATTGAATGTAAATTCTAATCAGGTAGAGAAGATTACTTCTAAGATTACATTGTTGGCTACTGGCGGCAACGGTCAAGTTTATAGAACCACAACCAATCCTCGTATTGCTACGGGTGATGGTGTAGCAATGGTTTATCGTGCAAAGGGAAGAATAGAAAATATGGAGTTTATCCAGTTTCACCCTACTGCTTTGTTCGAGCCTGGTGTTTCCCCTTCGTTCTTAATTACTGAAGCTGTACGTGGTGATGGTGGCATCCTTCGTAATAAGAATGGTGATGCATTTATGGAACACTACGACCATAGAAAAGACCTTGCCCCTCGTGATATTGTTGCGAGAGCGATAGATAATGAGATGAAAAAGAATGGTACCGAGCATGTGTATCTCGATTGTACCCACATGGATCAGCAGAAGTTTATCCATCATTTTCCTAATATTCATGAGAAATGTTTGAGCATCGGTATAGATGTTTCAAAACACATGATACCTGTTGCGCCAGCAGCACATTATAGTTGCGGCGGCATCAAAACGGATGAAATGGGGCGTACTTCTATCAAACATTTGTATGCCTGCGGAGAATGTGCCAGTACAGGTTTGCATGGTGCCAACAGGTTGGCGAGTAATAGTCTGTTGGAAGCAATGGTATTTGGCGAACGTTGCTTTTTGGATAGTATTGAGTTGATTGATAAAATAAATACTGAAAATCATTTGCCAGCGCAGTTACCCGACTGGATTGCAAAAGGAACTTCGGCACCCAAAGAAATGATATTGATTACCCAAACCCGCAAAGAGCTAGAGTTGATAATGAGCGACTATGTGGGTATTGTTCGTACCGATGTGCGCTTGAGAAGAGCCATGCGTCGTTTGGATTTATTGTATGAAGAAATTGAAGAATTATATCGTTCTACTAAAGTTTCCCCCCAACTATGCGAACTCCGAAACCTGATTACTGTAGGTTATTTAATAGTAAAAGGCGCACAATTCAGAAAAGAAAGCCGTGGGTTGCATTACAACACCGATCATCTAGAAAAAAGTGATTTATTGCAAAACATTGTTTTGTAACAACCCTGTTATTTCACACTGTTTCTATTCTGCGGTTAAAATTTTCTGTAAGTATTCACCAGAAGATTTACCAATCATTATTTCAAATTCGCCTGGTTCTACAGTATATTTCATGTTGTAATCCCAGAATGACAACTTTGATTTATCTATGGTAAAATTAACAGTCTTTGTCTCTCCTGCTGCTAGGTTTATCCGCTGAAAACCTTTCAATTCCATCACAGGGCGTGTTACAGAAGATACTTTTTGATGGATATATAACTGAACTATCTCATCACCTTTTACTTTTCCTGTGTTAGTTACATCAACAGATGCAGTTACTGTTCCATCAGCGTTTATTTTATCAGAAGACAGCTTTAAATTGCTATAAGAAAAGCTAGTATAGCTTAATCCATAGCCAAATTTATACAGGGGCTGAGCCGTTTCCGAAACATAATCATTGAATTGTGCAGATGGTTTGTGATTATAATACATAGGTAGCTGCCCAACCGACTTAGGTATGGTAATCGTAAGCTTTCCAGAAGGATTTACGTCTCCAAAAAGTATATCTGCTGCCGCAGTACCCGTTTCCTGACCCATATACCAACCCTCTAAAACTGCAGGAACCTTCTTTGCAATATAATTAATACTTAAAGGTCTTCCATTCATCAAATAAACAATTACTGGCTTGCCAGTAGCAACCATTGCCTTCACAAGTTCTTCTTGTTCACCCAATAAATCGAGTGTAATGTCATCTCCATGATGCCCTTTGCTCCACGCCTCCCTACAAAGTTGCTCCGTTTCGCCTATTGCCACAACTATTACTTCTGCATCTTTGGCAACAGCCACTGCTTGCTTTATTAATTGTAGATTTTCCGCTCTATTAGCCAATTTTATAGCATCTGTTTTCCAATTTTCATAGCTTGTACTGGCAATATCTACAATCTTGCAGCCCAAAGCATACACAACTTTGGCATTGCTGCCCACCTTATCCTTTATCCCCTCTAGGATAGTAACTTTTTGATAGGGTTCTCCCGAATATCCACCAGTAAATACATGGTTTGCACAAGGGCCTACCACTGCTATCGTCTTATATTTATCCTTTCCGAGAGGCAATAGATTATTTTCATTCTTCAATAAAACAATAGATTCCCTTGCTGCCTTCAAAGCCAACGCTCTTGCCTTCTCATCTTTGCTAACCTTGATGGCATTGTCCACATCTGTATATGGATTTTCAAATAAGCCTAGCTGAAACTTCAAACGAAGGGCAAGATATACCGCAGTATCAATATCTTCCATCTTTACCTTTCCTTCTTTCACCAATTCTGGAAGGTATAAGTACCCTCTTGGAACAGGAAATTCGAATTGCACACCAGTATTAAACGCTTTGCACGCCGCATCTTTCATATCTTTTGCAACCAAATGCTTTTCATACAATTCATCAATTGCATTATAGTCCGAAACCAGCATTCCCTTGTACCCCCACTCATTTCTAAGCACGGTTTTCAAAAGCCAGTCATTGTTATGTGAAGGTTTGCCATCTATTTCATTGTAAGAAGGCATTATCGACACTGGTTTTGCACTATCAATAACCGCTTTGAAAGGAGGAAAATGAAACTCTCTCAAGGTACGTTCAGAATAGTTGGCAGGTGCTTGGTTATTGCCCCCTTCTGGCTGCCCATGTCCACAAAAATGCTTTAAAGTAGCCGCCACATGGTCTGCCGCAACAGACCCATTGCTTGTTCCCTGCAAACCCCTCACCGCAGCAATGGCATAGCAACTATTTAGGTAGGGATCTTCGCCATAAGTCTCCTCAACCCTTCCCCAACGAGGGTCGCGACAAACATCTATCACAGGAGAAAGTACATGAGTGGTGCCACGAGAGCGCAATTCGTGGGCAACGGTGGTATAAACTTGCTCAAACAAGTCAGTATCCCACGAACAAGCCAAACCAATAGCCATAGGAAAAGAGGTAGCTTCGGGTTTCATCGCCCCATGTTGCCCTTCATCCACAAAAATTGTGGGAATGCCCCATTTAGTCTGTTCCCGCAAATACTTTTGAATCAAATTTCTAGATTTTACGGTAGTTTTTATATCAGCAAAAAAGGGTTGAACCGATAAAATACTATGTCCCAATACTTTTCGTGCCTTTGCGGTATCTGCAAAAAAAGCATCATCAAATTTATTGGGATGCCCACTCCACACAGCCATCAATTGTGGAATTTTATCTTCCAGACTCAATCTACTCAATAAATCTTTTGCTCGTTCATCGGGAGAAAGAGTAGGATTTTTATACGGAAAATCATTAACTGATTGGGTAAAACCAACTGTTGTTATGAATAATAGGAGACTAAAAAGAATATTTTTTTTCATACTTAAACTATTTTGTTGTTTAACAAGCTTTTACAAAGCAAATATCAACTAAAATCGTTTTAGCACATGATTTTTTCCTTAAAAGAACAAAAGACGATTTATAGAATAGAAATTTTTGCAGCATATAATTGAGGAAAGAACAATGAGGATTGAGAAAAAGGGTAATGTTGTAACTTCGTTTTGTTAGCAATACAACTAATATAATAGAGCTAAATTACAGATTGTTCCACTCAAAAAAGTGGATTAAAAACGTAAAAAAGAATCCAAAAGTGAGGCAATTCAATCCAAAAGTGACAGGATTTAATCCAAAAGTGACACGTTTTAATCCATTATTGAGGCAATTCAATCAGAAAGTGAGGCAATTTAATCAGAAAGTGACAGGTTTTCACGTGAAAACCTGTCACTTTTATACCTTTTTGCCTCACTTTTGGATTAAAAGCTGTTGGTTTTTGATTAAAAGGAGGAGCTTTTTGATGCAAATCGATAACATTAAAACACTTTAAACCCCATGAGCCGTCATATCGACCTTAGGAGATATCTAATCGAATAATTAATGAAACCCAAGCAGCACAACTAGATTTCTCCTTTGTCGAAAAGACGTTGCAATGATTAGGAATGGCTGCAATGAAAGGGATACTATATAACGTGAGTTTTGGGTGTTACCTAGTTAAAAATCGACGGCAATCTTTCCAGAAAAGTATAGGCACACAATCCAGCAAATACATTCAAGACCGCATTGATAGGGCTTCTATGCCTTGTAT
>Ga0164297_10002243_pt1 | contig 19365 bp, 22 predicted proteins | sample GEODES058metaG_FD_113539 | JGI IMG/M metagenome (GOLD analysis project Ga0164297, IMG submission 113539) | Dystrophic lake water microbial communities from Trout Bog Lake, Wisconsin, USA - GEODES058 metaG | ecosystem: Environmental > Aquatic > Freshwater > Lake | place: USA: Trout Bog Lake... | reverse complement strand
CCAGGATCTTACATTTTGACAACAACTCGTAATAAATATGTAGAACCACCAGAATCAGGATATCATAATAAAGGTTCAACGTCTTGGGTCTTAAATGATTGTAAATAATAAATGCACGAGTGGTGTGATACTGTAGTGGAAATGTCAGATTGTGAACCTCATCATGGTAAACAAGTAAAAACAATTTGTCATCATGTTTTTCGATACATGTGTACACATAAATTCAAGGATGACCGAAAGTTTCACGATCGCAGAGGTGTAGAATATGACTTATTTTTAGAATCTATGTCTTCCTATCCACAAGATCTAGTTCAAGCTGTTTTAGATTACCCTGGGTTTCTTGATAAGACACACTCCGTTTCTCGTAAACATAAGTCAAAAACGAATCGATCTAAAGATTAGGCTTCATATAATAAGAATGGGCGATACAATTATTGGTGTCCAATTTGGGGTTGCCAATCCTGAAGATATCCTGTCCAGAAGCGTAGTCGAAGTCAAAACTGATAAAACGTATCAAGGAGATGTACCTGCTGTAGGTGGTGTCTTTGATCCGAGATTTGGTGTCACTGAACAAGGCAAATCATGTCCTACCTGTAAGCAAACTCATTTGCTTTGTCCAGGTCATTTTGGACATATTCGTCTAGCTAGACCTGTATATCTATACCAATTCATTGAAGTAATTCAAAAGCTTTTGGCTGTTGTCTGTATTTCTTGTAGTAACCCTTATTTGCCCGATGATTATTTGGAAGAACTAGAAAAGACCTACAAGGGAACCCAAAGATTTAATGCTGTTCGTGAAGCAACTACTACTTATAAAGAACGCGATTTGAAAGAATCTTCTTCATGTGGCCATTGTGGATCTCAACTAATTAAAAAAGTAGCACGTGCTGACGGAAACGTTACAGCACTTCAAGCTGTGACCTATAAAGATGATTCTGAACCTTTCCGTCTTCAACCTGAACTTGTTTTGAGATGTTTTCAACGTATTACTGATAGACATATTGATTTGGTTGGATTCAATCCTAAATTTTCACGACCCGATTGGATGATGTGTACAGTTTTGGCTGTTCCTCCATTGACTGTACGTCCTTCTGTAGTGATGGAAGATAATCAACGATCTGAAGATGATTTGACACATAAACTAATTGATATTATTCGTCAAAATAATGCTTTGCGCGATAAAATTGATAAAGGTGAGTCTGGTGATATTATTAACAAATTTACTGATTTGCTACAAATTCATGTAGCTACCTATGTTGATAATGATATCAAAGGTATGCCTCCTGCAGCCCAACGATCTGGTCGTCCATTGAAAACTCTCAAAGCCCGATTTGGAGCAAAAGATGGACGTGTACGTGGAAATTTAATGGGCAAACGTGTAGATTTCTCTGCGCGTTCCGTAATTACTCCTGATCCTAATATTGATGTAGACCAACTAGGTGTTCCTGAAGAAATCGCAAGTAATCTGACTTTTCCTGAAATTGTTACAAAATATAACCGTGATCGTCTAATGACTTACATTCGTAACGGTCCTACAAAGTATCCGGGTGCTAAAACTATTGAATTCAAAGCTGATGGACGTCGTATGCATTTGGGGTTCATTAATCGTGAAACTGTAGATCTCAAAGAAGGAGATATTGTACACCGTCATCTAATTGATGAAGATGTTGTTTTGTTTAATCGTCAACCTTCTTTGCATAAAATGTCTATGATGTGTCATCGAATTAGAGTTCTACCATATTCTACATTTCGTCTCAACGTTTCAGCAACGAAACCTTATAATGCAGATTTTGATGGTGATGAAATGAATATGCACGTTCCTCAAAGTGTTACTGCCGCAACTGAATTGAAAATGATCGCTTCTTTGCTCAGACAAATTGTTTCTCCTCGTACATCTGAACCTATTATTCAACTCTTTCAAGATACATTGACTGGTGTTTTCCGTATTTCTGATGATTCTGTTAGTGTACCTGAACATTTGGCAATGAATATGATGGCTAGAATGAAACGTCCTCTTGGATCATTTAAAAGACTAGATAAACCTGTTACAGGAAAAGATATCATTTCTACTACATTTCCTTTGATGAATTTCAAAGCAGGTTCAGTTGAAGTCAAAGACGGTCGCCTCATTGCAGGACGTCTCAATAAAGGTGCGTTCAGTAAAGCGTCTAAAGGAATTATTCATAACATTTTCAATGATTTTGGTCATGAACGTGCGGGTGAATTCATTAATGCCGTTCAAAATGTTGTGACAAAATATAATTTGTTTTCTGGATTTTCTACTGGTCCGTCTGATTTGATCGCAGATATTGAGACATATAAAATGATTGATTCTGTATTGAAAAAAGGAAAGGAAGAAGTAGGTCAAATTCTTTCTGATATGCACGCAGGACGTTTTGTGAATACAGAAGGCAGATCAAATGGCGAAGAACTAGAACTGAAAATAACAAAGGCTTTGAACGGAATTAATACAAAGATTGGTGAAGATGCAGTGAAAAGTCTGGATTCCCAGAACAGAATGCTTCAAATGACATCTAAAGGTGCTGGTTCTAAAGGTTCTGAACTAAACATTACTCAAATGATGGCTTTGCTTGGTCAACAAATTGTTGATGGTAAACGTATTCAATATACTATGGATAATCGTACTTTGCCACACTTTGCTAAATTTGATGACGGTCCTGAATCTCGTGGATTCGTTGAAAATTCATTCATTTCAGGAATCCGTCCAACAGAATTCTTCTTTCACGCTATGGGTGGTCGTGAAGGTCTCATTGATACAGCTGTAAAAACTTCTGATACAGGATATATTCAACGTAAACTTGTGAAACTTATGGAAGATATTCATGTTGATCAAGATCATACTGTTCGCGATATTAATGGATGTATTGTTCAATTCGTGTATTCTGAAGATGGAATTGATTCAACTTGTGTAGAAAATCATGATTGTGATCTTGGAATTCTTACTATGGAACAAGTGTACGCATCCTTTGCATGTACTCGTGATGAATATAAAGCTGTATGCTCTGACGTTTCTGAGAATCCTCCAGATCTAATTGAACAGATTTTGGAAGATCGTCGTATTCTAGTTCACCATGTCTTGAGATTTCAAAATAAAACAGAAGTTCGTGCTCCTGTTCATCTTGGTCGTCTCATCGCAAAATATCGTAATCCTTATTCAGTCAAGACCGATTTAACACCAGATTATGTAGTTTCTGAATTGGAAAAACTTTGTAAGACCGCCTACATTCAATCCAATAAACTCTTTCATATTCTCCTCCGATTCTATTTAGCTCCACGCAAATCTATTCTAATCTACAGATTTTCTAAAGATTTGTTTGATGAAATGATTTCTGAAATTAAGTTCAGGTACACAAAATCTTTGGTTCATCCTGGTGAAATGGTAGGTCCTTTGGCCGCTCAATCTATTGGTGAACCTACTACACAACTTACTCTGAATACTTTCCACACTGCAGGAACTACTAAAGCTAATGCCACTCAAGGTGTTCCTCGTATTCAAGAACTTCTTCACGTTTCTGAAAATCCCAAAAATCCTTCAAATGTAATCTATCTCAAACCTGAACTTTCATTGTCTCAAGCTAATGCTCTGAGCGCAATGAAATTGATCCAGAAAACTACTTTGCGTGACGTAACAAAATCTGTTCGCATTTATTATGATCCTAATCCTCTTTCATCTGATACTGCTGTTCAAGAAGATCGTGAAATTCTTAAAGATTTTGAAAAGTTTTCATTGACGCAAGGATGTGCTTCTCCATGGATTATGCGTTTGGAGTTGGATGATCAGAAAATTGCAGAACGTCGTGTGATTGATATGACTTTGATCCAATCTAAAATTGAAAATAATAAAGTTTTGAAAGTATTTGATTGTATTCATTCTGATGTAAATGCCGAGAAACTTGTATTACGAATCACGTTTGGTATTGATGTTGCTAAAAATGCTTTGTCTTTGAGATTCATTGAAGATAAACTTCTTGACACAATTCTGACTGGAGTTGATGGAATCGGACGTGTATTTCCTCGTGAAGTCAATGATGAACTTGTTTACGATGAAAAAGTTGGTGGATATCGTCCCATGAAACAACACGTTTTGGACTCTGAAGGATCTAATTTGCTAGAACTATTCACCAAAGAAAATGTAGATGCTACACGTACATTTTCTGATGATATTCATGAAGTTCTTGACGTTTTCGGTATCGAAACGGCTCGTATGACTTTGTATGAAGAATTAATGAAAGTTTTCGTTACAGAATATATTAATTATCATCACGTATGTCTGCTTGTAGATGCTATGACGTATCATGGCCATTTTGTTGAAATTAATCGATTCGGTATGTCCAAACTGGATAATGGTGTTCTTGCTAAATCCTCATTTGAACAAACATCAAAGATTTTGTTTGAGGCTGCAGTATCTGGAGAATTTGATACCATGCGTGGTGTTTCTGCCAATATCATGTTTGGTCAAGTTCCTCCTTGTGGTACAGGATTTGTTGACATTCTTGTAGATGAATCTAGATTGCCTGAAGGTGATGAAGAAGTAGACGTTTCTGAAGCCGATCTGAAACATGCCAATGAACTTGTTCAATCTCAAGAAGAAAAAGATAAGGCACAGGGTGAATGTCGACTAGATGATATTGTGATGGCTTGGTAAGTTCTAAGTAAAAAAGTTTACCATTTCTTAGAGTAAATTTTTACCCTAAGAAGTGGGTTTTCCCTTTTTATTCTTTCTCTAAAAATCTGGTTAGGTCTTTTTTAAGATGAGGGTACTGTTCGTATAATACAACTAGTTGTTCAACTGTTTGTTTAAGTTTATCATGGATAGTTATTGCTTTAGATGAAGTGCCTCTCCATTTAAAGTTTTCAGATTTAAATTCAATACAGAAACGATCGCCATGAGCACCATTTGCTTTTACATACCAAACATGTGTTGGTAGTTCAGTAATTCCTTCTGGAAAATTCACTCTACGATCTTTTTTCTTCTGATTCAGATTTTGTTCAGTTTGTGTAACCAAACGCAAATTCTCTTTGCGATTATCTAGACCATCACGGTTGATATGATCAATACTTTCTTTAGCACCTTTACCTGGAAATACGATACGATTCATAATAAAGTTATGGAGGTACAATGTTTTTTTCTCGTTATTAATCACGACATAAGTTGCGATATACTTTCCTCCAGTCGCAGCAAACCAATGGCGTGATTTTACTTTTTCGAGATCATTGTTATCAAACTTGAATTTTAATTCGTTACCATTTGAAATTAAAACACCTTCAACGCATGTTTCAGTTTCATGAAATTGATTACGACGTGGAGGTTTACCTGCTTTAGCAAATGTTTCACCTTGAATTGCATAAGCCATTTTGTTATACTAGTATATATACCACAGCGTGTAAATGGGTAGGCTGTGGGTGGTCTTACACATACTTTCTAGTTGCTATATGCTAACCCACCCATTCCAGACATCACACGAAGCACGTTGTAGTTCAGAGCGTACACGCGTACCTGGGCAGTGTTGTTACCGACCACGGTGTTGACGGACACAGTGAGCTGTAGAGTGGCCTTGTCGATACGAGAAAAGTTGCAAGTACCGGAAGGCTGGTGCTCCTCAGGACGCAGAGCAAAAGAGTAGCAATTGATACCCTGAGAAGGGGTACGAGTGTGGTGCTGGTAAGGCTGTACACGATCGAAATAAGAACCTTCACGATCAGTGAAACGATCTTGGCCGTTGAGCTGTAGCTTACCTACTTCTACAGGGTTCTTACCTTCGCATCGTACACCAGATGCTAAAATCACCTTGGCGAGTAGGTAATTCACACCAGAATCGAATGCAGCAGCTTCAGCAGCAGTACCACTTACAGCGCTACTAATATGTCCAGGTCCTGCGTCGGTAGCAGTACTGTAATTGCCACTATCGTTCACACCCAGAGCCATAGTTCCAGATGCAACTGCATTACTTCCAGCACCAGATAAGAGAGACATGATAGTACCTTCCGTGGAGAAGTCATCGGAGTAGTTAAAAGGTTGTTGGCCACCAACAGCAGCTAGCCATTGAGGATTAGAGCAGTCTACGAAAGAATCGCGCTGTACTACCCATAGAAGTTCCTTTACAGGGTGGTTAAAGTTGAGCTGGATCTTGTTGGAAGAAGAGGTGATAGACTCAGCACCAGTGTACTGTACCTGTTCAATGAGGTACTCGTGACTCTGTTGAGCAAAACGACGACGTTCCTCAGTGTCTAGGTATACGTAGTCTACGTATAGAGAGCAGGCAGCTAAAGATTGAGAAATGCCACGAGTTGGTACACCAAGAGATTCAGCATAAGTACAGTTCTCCCAAGTCTCAAAGGTTACATTCACACGCACTTCGTGGTACTGAAGAGCGATGAGAGGAATGGCAAGACCAGGATTACGGCAGAACCAGAACTGTAGAGGAATGTACAAGGTCTTAGCGGGAGTACCTGCACGAGGAATACAAGCTTGAGTTACTTCGCTAGAAGAGCAAGTTTTATCTAGAGGTTCACCGGCTGCATTCTTAAGTAGTACTAAGTCATGGGTATTACCTACTAGAGAATCAAGAGCAGGAATCTGACCAGCATTAGTAGCTAGCTGAGTCCAGATCTGCATCCAGTCACCATACTGACGATCAATGCGTTGACCACCAATTTCAAGCTCTACCTGGTTGATTAGACGGTGACCAATGTAGCTCACCCAGCGGAAAGAATCAATAGCATTACCTAGCTGGGTAGCGCTAGATACATCGATCTGGGGGAGTACTACCTGTACGTAGGTACGGAACATCAGATCAGCGTTACGATTAATCACGGCAGTCACACGCTTGTTGAAATCTGCCTGACCGTTAAAGGTCACTTCAATAGATTCCATGGCAAAGTTAGTGTGACGCTTGTAAAGAATCTTCCAGAAAGTAATCTGGGGATTACCGGAAATGTAGATATCCTGGGCACCATAAGCTACCAGCTGTAAGAGACCACCTGCCATTGTTTATGTCCTACTGCGAGAAAAAAATATGCCGAAGAAATAATGTTCTGGTACTACCCGACGTCGAACCTTCTTCTGAATACTGTTTTGCGTTCTCTAGTACTATTTGGTTTTCTTGTTTGGAATGGAATGTCTTATTATAATGCTTATTGGGCTGCTATTATACATGATACAATTTCATTAAGTTTATTGCCCCGTTGAACCGAATCCTCCTGATCCACGTGAATCAGGTGCCAATGGAAGATCATGTTCATTATCTACTAGCGTAATACTTCTCCAAGGCATCCAATTCTGTCTACAAAGTTGAAAGTATCGAGTACCATCACTGATAAGAATATGATCAGATTTATCAATAACATCAACTTTTGCTTTCAAAGATCCTCTATATCCCATATCAATCAATCCAATTGAGTTAGATAGACGAAATGGAGAATTTGAAATTGAAGATCGAGGAACTAGAAGTAGAGGTTCTGGGTGTCCCAAATCACTCGTTGCTGCAACTTTAATTCCAAAATCAAATGTCAATTGTTTAGCCCATGGTTTAGATTGATATACCATAGGAATATCAAATCCAGAATCAGTTGAACGACTATTTTGAATTTGAGTGTTCAAAAAATCACGAAGTAGTTGATTAGAAGTATACATAAACAAATGCATTTCTACTTATAGTCAAACTACATATAAATCACAATGGTGCTTGAAATCAGTGTAGGAATGATATGTTTTATACCGCTATTATATACTTGTTTTGTAAGCGATAATAAACGCTAGAACTGCAGAAGTTTGAACGACCAAAAGCTTTAAGGATTCATGTAAAGACAGACGACCTAGTGCATAATTTAATAAAACAAATAATGGATTAAAATGAGTTATAGATTCATGAGCAATAAGCATAGCGGAAGTATACGCCAATCCAATAAAATATGGATTACCGTGTGTCAATATTGCAGTTGCGCAAATAAGAATAACACCCATAAACTCTAAAAGTTCAGGAATCATTTCTTTAGTGGAAAGCAAAGAGAATGAAACAACAACTTTTACTATTTGGTATTGCCGTAGTCGTATGTTCAGCATTAGCTGGATACCTTTTTGCTCAAATTCAGCCTGTTCAACAACAAGGTCCTGGAGCTGCTTCAGCATTAGTTCTGGCATGTATCGATCCTAGATTTACCGCATCTTTAGCATGGTATTTGACCCATCACAAAGAAGTTATTAATGATTATGATTTAGTTGCTTTGGCAGGTGCTTCTCTGGGTGTTTTGCAAACAACCTACGGTTCTTGGCAAACTACATTTGTAGACCATGTGAAATTAGCTTTGCAATTACATAACATCAAAGAGATTTGGGCATTTGATCATTTAGATTGTGGAATGTATAAAGCTACTTTAGATTTGAAGGAAGATAAAGACAGTGCTATTCATATTGAAAAATTACAAGAGTTAAAAGCATTTATAAAACAACAGTTTCCTGAATTAGGATTCAAAGGATTTATTATTGATGTTCGTGGCAATATTGAAAAGGTAGTAGTTTAAATGTTTATAGTATTATTCATAAAAATGGAAGAATATTATAGACAGAGAGTTGAGATTCCTTCTGATATCAATGAACATCTTCCTACACTTCGAGAGTATACCTTGAAATGCGATTCAGTAGTTGAATGTGGAGTTAGAAATATTGTAAGTTCTTTTGCGTTTGCTGTTGGGCTGAAAGGACGACCAAATACATATACAATGGTAGATCCTTACAAATCAGGTCAGATTGACATTTTTCTACAAATGTGTCAGCAAGAAGGTGTGAATGCTACGTTTGTAAATCAAAGTGATCTAGAATGTCCTTTAGTTCAAACTGATCTTTTATTTATTGATACATGGCATGTATACGGACATCTGAAACGTGAATTGGCTTATTGGCATTCAAGTGTTCAGAAGTATATTATTATGCATGATACAACAGTTGATGAAATTTTTGGCGAAACCTTGAGAGCAGGATGGGATGCTATTCAACAATCAAAAGAAACTGGAATTCCAGTTGCTGAAATTACTAAAGGGTTGTGGCCAGCAATTGAAGAGTTTCTACAAGAACATCCTGAATGGAAACTTGAGAAACGATATACAAATAATAACGGTTTAACGATTCTAGCCAGAATTTAGAAAAAAAATGTCTTATGGGAAATATACGTACGGTAGTTGTTCCGTTCGTAATTGGGGAGAAGCATCTAAGTTAACTGTTGGAAAGTTTTGTTCTATAGCAGATAATGTTGTCGTATATACTGGAGGAAATCATCAGGTGAATTGGGTTACAACATATCCGTTCGGTCATATGCATACTGAAACATTTCCTAGAGAATTAGGAGAGTATGCGCATTTTTCAAAAGGAGATGTTGTTATAGGAAATGATGTTTGGATAGGATCTGGAGTCACTATAATGTCTGGAATAACTATTGGTGATGGCGCTGTAATAGCAGCAAATAGTACAGTAACTAAACATGTGGAACCTTATTCAATTGTAGGAGGTAATCCTGCGAAATTAATCAGGTATAGATTTACACCTGATCAAAATCAAAAATTATTGGAATTAAAATGGTGGAATTGGTCTGAAGAAAAAATCAATCAGAATATGGCATTGATGTGTAGTGAAAACATACAAGCATTTATAGATTATAACTCTCTAACAAACACGTGATAACCTTTTGATGAAAATTGTTCATAATCGCATGAATGTAAATCTTCTCCACATAAAAGAACTACTTTATGCGGAGGATAATATTTATTAACTAAGTCAAATCCAGGTAGACCACGGTGATAAGAACCATAAATAATCAAATCATAATTTTGTTGAGTAATATCTGCGGCGACAAGAGCATCTTTTGAAGAGTTATGTAATTCTTGAGGAATATTACCTGTATATGTAATACCTTTTCCGTAATATATATTGTATGGCCCAACATCTTTATATATATGTGGAATTTTAGGATAATCATGACATTCTGAACCAATCAAATCTTTGAATCCTTGTAAGGTCAAACACCGCAAATAATCTGGCCCAACATCTCCTGAAAGAAATAGGATTCTTTTTGCTTCTGAATGTCCAGATTTATCCAAAATATATTGAGCCATTTTTTTAGTAGTTAAATGTTGACGTGTATATTCTAAAAGTTCTGAAGCTAAATTTCCAGGATCTGAATTAGTTTCATAACATTTATTTGCTTGTAAGACTAGTTCTTTAGGAAAAAATGTCATTGTGTTTGGAGGAGAGTTCTCTAAATCAGGAAAATAGGGAATACATCCTTGAGATAAAATTTCATAATGACGCATACAATCCCATCCTGCCTTTTTAGTTGTTCTAGCAAATGTAGAACTTTTATATTCATTGTAATAGTCGGTTTCATTTTGATAAATATATGTAGATATATTACCAGGAATCAAATCTGAGATTCGTTTAGTTTTCGGAGGAATTTCAGAAACAAGTTTAGATTCTGGTATAGAAAACCCTATTGGATATATTGGCATTTATTTGATTGGTTTAATACTATCTAAACTTATTCAAATACTAGGCGAGGAACAATATGCATTGCTTCCAGTTCTTGACACCATAGTTTCATCGCATAAGGAATTGTTTTCTGTTCGAATTCGGTGCGTACACCACATGTTCCACATTCGTACAATCCAGCATCTTTGTTCACTACAGCCATAACTCCACAATTCTTACAGAATCCTGTTCTAAACGGATCTGAAACATCCATTAGACGTTCTTTAGTAAACATTGCTGTGCCGTGGGACAACATACAGTCACGTTCCATTTCTCCTACACGCAATCCACCATCACGAGCTCTTCCTTCACAAGGTTGACGAGTCAAAGATACAATAGGTCCTTTAGCACGTGAATGAGTTTTATCACGAACCATATGTTTCAGTCTCTGATAGAATGTAGGACCCATAAAGATTTCTGCTTGCATCATTTCTCCGGTCTGACCGTTATACAACAATTCATTGCCGTAAGAATGCATTCCTAGTTTCAACATATGTTCACGAAGATCCTCAATTTTCAAATGTGAATAAGGAGTTCCATCACCCAAATTTCCTGTCTCAGCACAAACCTTACCAAACATAGTTTCCATTAGTTGAGCAATTGTCATGCGAGAAGGTACAGCATGAGGATTCATAATAATATCAGGTCTCAATCCTGAAGCTGTAAACGGCATATCTTCTTCATTCAAAATAATTCCACATGTACCTTTTTGTCCATGTCGGGAACTAACTTTATCTCCAATTTCAGGAACACGTTCAGAAACACAACGGACTTTAATGAATGGATACCCTTCAGAATTCTTATCCTGCCAAACTCCATCTACACGAGCAGTTTCCGAACCTTTGTAGACAGTAGATGAATCTCTATATTTATATCCGTGTGGATCATTTTTTAGGTTTGTGACTTTACCAATCAGAATATCATTTTCGTTAATGTAAGCATTTTGCTTTGGCATACCTGTTTCTTGAACAGCTTCATAAGAAGAACTTTTAAATCCTTTTGTGGTTTCACGTTGAGGTCTAGAAAACTTCTCTTCTTTTCCTGAAGCCAAATTACGATGTTCTTCATCTTTATAAATCGTATAATACAAAGACCTAAACAAACCTCGATCTAATGCACCTTTATTCAAGATAACTGAATCTTCTTGATTATATCCTGAATAAATTCCAATAGCTACAATTGCATTATAACCAAAAGGCATCTGTTCAGTTCCTAATACACTCATCATTCGTGTCTCAACAAATGGGCGCATAGGATTACACAAAATATAACCATTCTTATCTAGACGTTTTGCATAATTTCTAGCATACAATCCCATAGCTTGTTTACCCATAGCTGATTGATACGTGTTTCTTGGTGATTGATTATGATCAGACATTGGAATAGTTGAAGCCATATGACCCAAAATTAGGGTTGGATGAATTTCACAATGTGTATGTTCATCTGTAATTTCACGAGGAAACATAGATACTCTGATCGTATCAGATTCGGCAGCATCGACATATTCAATATTTGATTGAATCCATGAATTCCAATTATTACGTGTTTCAGGAGGATTCAGGATCTTACCTTGCTGTACTCTGAACAATGGGCGAACAATACGACCACCATCAGTTTCAATAGCAAATTCAGAATCCAAAATATTCCATACAATACTTGAATGCGGATGCAAAACAAAGGTTCTCTTAGCTTCTTTCAAATAATCGTATAGACTTTTAGGATCTTTTGTATATCCTAGAATCACACCATTCAAAGAAACAGGGATACCCTGATAAGGTTTAGAAGAAGAAATCCATTGAAGACGTTCTTTCAGTTTATCTATGATCACCATAGATGGTGTATGTTGAGATACAGAAGTTAACATAGATAGAGATTTAACAATACCTACAGAATGACCTTCTGGAGTTTCTACAGGACATACAAATCCAAATGATGTTCCATGTAGTTTACGCGGAGCCAAAAGTTTACCTGATTTTTCTACAGGAGTTTGAATTCTTCTTAGATGACTTAGTGTAGCCAAATAAGAAATTCTATTCAAAACTTGAGATACACCCATTTTGGTTGCTGTAGATCCAGTTCCAACACCTTGTACAGTGAAATTACCTGTTGCCAATGCTTGTTTCAATTTTCCTTCGATAGTTGAAACTTTCAAAATCTTGTACAAATTATTCAGGTTCAAAACTTCAATCGGTCTTGGTGTTCCTTTTTTCCATGAATCATTATTGATTTCATGAACGAATTTGCCACGAATATCTTTACATACTTTTTGGAAAAGTTGACGGAACAGGTGAGTTAGCAAAGCACCTGTTGAAACTACACGTTTATTAGGATAAGAATCACGATCATCCAAAGTAATTTTTCCTTGATTAGTTAGCATTAGACGTCGAATCATTGCAGAAATCAGAATTGTTTTACGCCCTTCCAAAACTTCCAAAGAAGATTGATCTCCTGCCAATTTGACATGCGGAAGGAGTTCAGTCTCTAATAGTTGACGAACGTATTCTTTCTTATCTTCTTGAGGTGTAGCGTATTGTAGATGGTGACTCAGGTATTCCAGAGCATCATCACGTGTATACACTTTAATATCGGCGCATTCAGAAAATGAAGCCATCAGAGTATCATATTGATCTTGTTGAGTTCCCCAGACAAGTTTAGCAATATCTTCATCGTTATCCATACCCAAAGCACGAAACAAAATGATCAATGGTAGTTCTTCACGAAATCTAGGTAGACATGCGTGAAGCGGATAACCATAACCATTAAATTTTGTGGATAGTCTAATTTCTAGTTTTTTAGGAGGCATCGTAAATGATTCATGTAAAGATTTGAATTCTACTGAATAATTATATTTTGTTGCTGTTTTCTTTCCAGTGAATACCATGATACGATTATCAGCTACTTTTTCTTGAGATAGAATAGTACGTTCAGAACCATGAATAACAAAATATCCAAATGGATCTTGTGAACATTCACCTAGTTCTTCAGGAGACAAAGGATAATCTTTCATAATACAGAGAGATGATCCCAACATTACTGGAATTTTACCTAGAGAAATACCTTCAAAGACTCGCACAGATTCATCGAACTGTGACAAAGTTGGGCCGTGATAAGCACGCGTAATAAATCTTACATCAACAAACATTTGAGCAGCGTAAGTAAAATTACGCAATCTGGCTTCTTGAGGAAACATAGGTTTTACACGACCAGTAGCTTCCTGAATACGGGGTTTCATATAAGTTACGTTCTCAAACGAGAGACGAAACTCATATTTATATTTCTTTGTTTCAGGATCTTGTTCATGCCAAACTACAATAGGATTTGTAGAACAAACAATCAAAGGAATCTTATTGCGAATGAAATCTTCGAAGGATTCAATTTGATGTTCCACGAGTTTACGAGGTCCTTCATTATGGAAGAAACTTGAAATAGCTTCCCACTCCATGATATTGTACCAAAAGTATCCGTAAATTGTTTCCCATCCGTTTTTAATAAAGAGATGGACAAGAAGATTGTAATTACTAAAATGGATGGACCCCAACATCGCCAAAAAACTCCAAAACGAAGTATCTTAAAAAAAACTTCTAAGATCAAAGGTGTTACTGATCCTGCAAAAAGTCCACCGCCAAAGCCTAATATGCGTAAACATACAATTCGCATGTTCACTTCAAAAGGATTACGTCGACATCGTAAAACATTGAAACATAAAATCTCTAAAATGCAGCCTTCTGAAATTGCTAAAGTATTTGATCAACAAACTGATATTAAATTAAAACCTGATACACCAGCTCACATATCTAAAAAACTTCTGGATAACGCTGTTTCTGCTGGTTTTGTTTCTTTGCCTTAAACAATGACCTCTATTTGGGGACCTTTAGGTTGGATGACATTACATTCAGTTAGTATTAATTATCCTGATACACCAACTGAAATCGAAAAACAAATTTGTTCAAGATTTATAGATATGTTTGGCGAGTCTATAACTTGTCATATTTGTAAATCTCATTTTTTACGGATGTTACAAACATATCGTTCTTTACATCCCGAATATCTGAACTCTAAACAAAATTTCTTTTTATTTACAGTTCGTGCGCATAATACTGTGAACAAAAGATTAGATAAACCTACTGTAAAAACAATAGCTGAAGCTTTATCTACCTTACAACAAGCTACTGTTGTAACTAGTCCTGCTGAATATCGTCAAAAATATATCAATTATTTGAAACGTATTTGGGCATCTGATTTCAGTGCTACTGGATTATTTGCTCTTCAAAAAGTCCGTGAACTTGAAAAAATTAACAATGAATATTGGTCTAAGCGCGAAACTTCTTACGTTCAATTCTTTTATGAAGCTGATGTGTTAGAATACATTACTGAAGCTGGATTAAAAAAGACCGCAAGAGGATTTGCTACAAAAATTGGACCTCAACCTAAAATAGGGTTTATTGGTGGTAAATTAAAATTACGTCGTTAATGGTTCAATTGAAGTTAACGAATCTGTTGGATGCCAAGGTAGACTTATAAACGGTTTTGATTCCCATTCATGTTTTTTGATCCATAAAGGTCTTGTTTCAGTATACCATTCGTCCTCAAACTTCTTATGACGTTTGAGTAAGGATTTTGAAGGTAAAATAAATGCCAGATGTTTTGCTAAAGTTAGTGCATTCTTTTCAGGTTTAGACTCTGTTTCATAAAAATCTAGAATATCCATAATCAAAGGAGCGTCAGGATAAGGATATACCCAATTCCAGTTACTTGACTTGTTTTCTTTGAAATATTCAATAGTCCAGTGAAATGTTTTCCAGAATGCTGATACAACAGGTTCCATATTTTCTACGCCATCCAAAATATGTAATCCGTATCTACGTGATACTTTTGATAGATCTGTTCCAATAATATATTTTTCATGACCTTTACGTTTTAATAGAAAGTCCCATTCATATTTTTTAGCTTGGGTAAGAAACTTAAATCTACCTTGTTCAGTAGTTAAATCAGGATTTCCTGATTGAGCATAAATATCCAGAGCACGTTGATACCCCCCTTCACGTAAAGAAAATAGTCCCAAATTAGGCATAAAGTCATTACCAAAACAGAGAACACATAAATACAAATACTGTTCACGATCTATAGGAAGAATTCTAGCTAGTTCTGTACACAAAAGTACAGAAAATTCTCCTTCTGAATTCATTTCTTGTGATTCTCTGAGAAGCAAAAGTTCTGATGCTAATGAAGAATGGTATGCTGATAACAAAATTAGATCAGCATCCAATCCATATACTACAACTTTTTTACCGGGAGTTTTTTTCAGATCACGGAACAGTTTTTGTTCACCTTCGCCGGCTTTTGTGGTTCCAGAAACTTCGACCGGATACTTTTGTAAGGCAGATTCTAATTCACGCATAAAGGGTGTATCTGGAGAAATTTGGTTACGATCAAATTCAGCCAGATCTTTTTGACGAAACCGACGATACCTTTGCTGAACCATTTTTGCATAAGGAACTAGACCGTCGAGGTACAATATAGTTTTAGATGCTTGGCAAACCGACATTACTAATTCTAATCCTTTCAAAACACTTTGAATAGGATCAGAATCTACGAGATATTTATGAATTAGACAATTAAAGTCTAGAGCCAAAATATCTGCTCTTAAAGTCTTAACAGGTCTAACAATTCCCGTATGTTGACGAATCAGAGAAACATAATAAAAAGGAATACCCATTAGTATATTTTTTCGCCCAATATGAAAACGCTATATAAAACAAATGTGGGAGTGGTCTTTATTGATTCTGTTTGTTGTGTTGGTACTCTATGTGTATTCTCAAATCAAGCGTGAGCCAATGTGTTCTCAATGTAGCAAAAAACAAGAGCATCAATACTAAAGCCTAAACTTAGAATAAATGAAAGCTTCTCATATTCTCCTTCTTTTTTCGATTCTGTTATCTTCATTGGGAGGTTATGCTGATATGACTGGTCGTCGTGTATTTGGTCTATCACGTGAACATTATTGGAGTGATGCTACATATATTTGTGTTCTAGCTATTGGAATTCATCTTCTATGGTATAAATAAATGCCAGTTAAATGTGGAGCAGGTAAAACTCGGAGAAAAGGAATTGGACCATTACATCATGGCGACTTAACATCTCGCGGATATTCTGCTTCTAAATCAAAAACTGCCAGACGTTCAGCATTACGTCGTGTAGTTAAAGCAGAAGGTGCTTTGAAAGCGTTTAGACAATTGAATGCCGTGGCCGTATATGATAAGAGATCAGCACCTTCAAAAGCTAAAACATTCAAAGCTGACAGAAATTGGGTTAGAAAAACTTTTATGAAGTCTAAATAAATGTGGAAGATTCTTTTAGCTGCAGTTTTGTTTTATGCGTTTATTCCCGGTGTTTTAGTGACTTTACCTCCTAAAGGATCTAGATTATCTGTACATCTAGTTCATGCTGCTTTATTTGCAGTAGTACTTCATTATGCAATGAAATATGTGCGCTATGACTATTTTGGTAATCATGGTCCTATGGGCTGTCCACCAACACATTATGCTGGAACAACTCATGCTGGTGTAGAAGCTTGTTTACCAAAACCTGGCACTCGTCAAAACCCTCCCGGATTAGAAAAAAAGGATTAACCTTTTTAATCAGTATTTTCAGGAACCTGTTTAATACATAGAAATAGTTCTCGTCGTCCTGTATTTATCTCACGACTCCATAGTTTAAAATATAGATCCAAATAAGATGCTCCTACCAAGAATTGTAGAAATTCAGAAGATACAATATAATCTTTTAGAATTCTTCCTGAAGGCAAAACCTCTTCATGAAGAATTCCATGTGTACTTCCAGACGTATACTCAAACAATTTAAAATTTGTGAATGTTTGTCCGTCCTCAACTCTAGAAACTGCTCGTTTTAGTGCCGAAACATTAATACGATTCATAAGAAATAGTTCATCTTGCGTCAAAGTCTGAATGAATGCTAGCATTTTTTGCGTATAACTTGTAATTCTTGAATGTATTCGTTTTTATTCTCGCCCTTAAATAAAAATGTATGCCTATCTTCTGTTGACCGCCCTCACGTTTTATTTGTGCTCCCCCGGTGTTCTAGTAAGTTTACCTAGTGTTGGCCCTCTTCCTCCTCTAGCCGTCCACGCTGCGTTATTTACTGCCGTCCATGCTATGATGCACAAGGTCATGCGCAAATAACTCCCTAATAATAAATGAAATGGATTATTGCTCTATTAGTAGCCGCCGCGGTTCTTTATATGTGGAACAGTCGTGAAGGATTTATGCCTTCATCAAAGGATTTACTACCTTGTCCTGGTGATCATATTTCTACATCTGGACCAAGATATATTCACACATCTTCTGGAGATTGTAAATTATCCACTCACGTTCATGATCCTCGCTAAAGAAAACGGATTTTCTGGGTAATTCTGACATAAATATAAAAAATGAAACTAAATCCAAAATTGAGATCATTTCCTCTAAATGTTCGCAAGGCTATTTTAAAAAGCCAAGGAAACAAATGTAAAAATAAGAAATGTCATTGGAAATCTGGGTATCCTCAGTTTCCAATTTGGGCATTTGAAACAGATCATATTGTAGAATTCTCTAAAGGTGGTCTAACCACTCTGGAAAACGGTCAAGTATTATGTAGAGGTTGTCATTTGAAAAAATCTGTAGCTTATGCTTCAGAACTACGCTCAACTAGACTTTATAAACAAGATAATCAAGCGATTTTGATATTGCTTTCATTTAAAGAATATTAAAATAGTCTAGTAAATGCTAGATTTTTTTATTGTAAACATTAATTGCCGTGAATATGTTAAAGTTTTTCCTTATGATATTGGTCATGTTATAAAAGAACTATTGAGTACAGGATGGAGTCTTAACCATGTTATCAATTTTGAATATGAAGGAACTGGATTTTCATTAAAAGCTCTTATTGAAAAAGGATTCACTGAAAAACGGAATTTTTCTTCTTTGTACGTTTGATGAATAAAAGATGGAATCCAGTATGGAATCCAGTATGGAAAATCTAATCTCAGATTTGGTGCGTTCAGTTATTCAAGGGTTCAAGTATGGAACACCGGATTTCACGAATGATCTCCCTCAGACGTTCACAAATGGACCTGAGGCAGTTACACGTGAAGAAGCTCGTAAAGAATGGCATAGATACGCTGATTACCGCAGAGGTATTGATTTGCGTAAAGCAAGAAATCATTATCTAATTCATCGAAACCCAGAAATATTAGCCGAAGAATTTATGGAAGCTTATTACGAATCAAATACATTGAAAAAAACATTTGAGAGGAAGTAAGTTATTGACCAACTGTTTTTTTATGACTTTTTCGTTCTAGATGTTCATCTAGTTTAGATTTAAATTTGCTTTTGAAGTTACACGGTATGCATTCGTATTCCGTTTGCCTAGTTCCGTTCACTACATTCATATGTTTTTTGGTAGCATTATGCTGTTCAATCAATTGTTTACTTCCACATTTGTAATCGCATGGTATGCATTCGTAGGTCTGATCATCATACCCAACTCTATGTCTTTTAGTATTCATATGCTGTTCGTATACAGATTTATATTTTGTAAGAAGGTTACATTCAACACATTCATAAATTGGCTTCTTTACACCATTTACGGCATTCAGATGTTTTTGGGAAGAATTATGTTGATCCAATAGTTGTTTACTAGTTGTCATGTAACCACATAGTTCGCAGTTCATAATTATATTAGAAAGGCGTTTATGTTTAGACGTTTCTAAATGCGCTTGGAATTTAACCTTTGCGAAAAACTGGATCTCGCAAGTATCACATCGCAAATGT
>Ga0164297_10002238_pt1 | contig 19409 bp, 19 predicted proteins | sample GEODES058metaG_FD_113539 | JGI IMG/M metagenome (GOLD analysis project Ga0164297, IMG submission 113539) | Dystrophic lake water microbial communities from Trout Bog Lake, Wisconsin, USA - GEODES058 metaG | ecosystem: Environmental > Aquatic > Freshwater > Lake | place: USA: Trout Bog Lake... | reverse complement strand
TGAATCCTTTGCGTACCGAGATGCACCCGCCTTCAGCAGCATCTTCGCCTCCGCGTAATTTGCAAGTAAGCAGGCGCTCATCAGCTGCGTGCGACCCGCGTGTTCCTTATTGCTTGTATCCACGCCCGATGGAATGTCAACCAAGCCGGCCTCAACATAGCGGGGCAGAACCACCTCCAGCACTGCGGGCCCACCATACTCAGCAGCTAAGTGCAGCAGTGAAGCGCCATATTTGTTACGATGGCCCAAATCAGCGTGCGGCAGCAGAGCCTGAACACAGAGCAGTTGTTGACTCTGGCAAGCAGCCATGATTGGTGTCATCAGCTCCGAGTTCATCGCGCGCGTGTCAGCTCCGCGCTGCATCAAAAGTGCGACCGCTCCAACTTTGCCTTCTTGGGCAGCGTAATGAAGTGGAGTGGACTGGAACTGTCCACGGAACTCCAAGTCGGCTCCGGCCTCTAGAAGCTGTCGACAAACAGCGACGTGCCCCTTTTGAGCAGCCGCGAGCAGTGGCGAGAGCATATAACCCTCGTAAACAGTCGGCAAGTTCACATCTGCGCCGTGGCTGAGCAGCACTGCGATGCACTTGGTAGAACCAGCCAAGGCTGAGGCTATCAGCAGCGTCTGCCAGCCTCCTTCAACGACGCGGTTGACATCCACGCCATACTTTTCGATGAGCGCAGTAAGCAGATGGGGGCACTCCGCTTCGCAGGCTCTGTACGCGTCTACGGTGCACTTGGACTGGCAGAACACCAGTTTGGTGGCTGGGTCAGCGCCATACGGGTCAGCGCCAGCCGCGACGGCTGGCTCTGCGCGTCGTAATCTGGCATGAATTTGAGCCACTTGTTCGTCCTGCGCCGCCATGCTGCTACGAGGAGGGGTTCGCATTGACACAATTCATGCTGCTGCCGACAAATCGGGCAGCCATGGTTATTCTTTGCGATGCTGACGCACTGATCGTGAATAGTAAATACCGTCAAACACCGTCAACAGAAGGCTGGGTGCATTTTCTTAGTGACTAGACGACCTCAGGATCCTTGAAGTTCGATTCTTCAAAGCACTGCCTCAGGCGCTGGCATTGCCACGCATTCATGTCCTCAACCTCTTCTACCGGGCAGTCTGGTGGCGAATATGGCTGCGGACCGTATTCGGGAGTGAATGTGCTTACCGTGCAGCCGCGCTGTCGTTGGCTCTGCCAGATCCTCCGCCACGCATTCTCGAAAGCTGCAACCTCAACCGCTGAGAATGAGCATCGCGGATCCAGCTGGGGACGGCGCTCGTCCCCAACCCGTGCGTGTATATGGTCCACATGGCCAGCAAGCGCACCTAGTGCAAACTCCAGTGCCTCATCATTCTCGCTCATCGCAACCTCACACGCCGCAGTGAAATGACTATAATCGGCGACGATGCGCAGCGATGGCAACTGAGCAGCTACGGCGGCAAGTGTCCATGGGTTGGCCGTGAGCCGACCACGATGAGTTTCGTGGAGAAGCGAAAACCCTTCCGCCTGCGCCGCCTCCAGCGCAAGGCCGCAGAACTCAACGCTTGGGGCCACTTGCCAGGAGTCATGGCCGGAGTGCGCGACGGCAAACGGGGTATGGCAGCACAGCGACACTGCTACTTTGAGCTGCTCCCGTAGCGCAGCGGCATGACGTGCCGGCGAGTCGCTCCACACTGCTTTGTAAGCTGCATCCGGCGGGAACGGTGACCAACCGCGCCAGACAGGGCCTGAGGAGAAAGCAATAGGAACCCAGGACAGGCCATGATCACGCAACCCCGCGCTGAAGCCGCCTTGTTTGTGGCCGGGGACATCGCCGCTGTCTAAGAGCAGCGCTAGGCGCACGCTGCATTCAACGCCGACATAGCCTGCAGCTTTGGCAGCGGAGAGCGCTTCAGCCAAGCTGTGCCTGCCGCCGTCGCAAGAGACGACGCCCCACAAGCTTTTGTACGCATCCAGGCGCATCAGTCACCTGCCCCTTGCATAGTGCGTGCGAAGGCAATCTGATTCTTGGTGCCACGTGGGCATTGCACACACAACTCGGTCTCCGTCGGACGCGCCACCCCTAGCATCAGCCAATAATGTTCGCCGTTGACTGCCCCGCCGTCTCCCGCTCCGCTGCGCGCCTCTCCTCCCGCCGCTCGGCCGGACGCGCCTCTGCACTGAAGGTCAGCGCAGTCGCAGTCGGCGATCAGGTGCGTCTCAACGCTTCCCGGAGCGTAGTTGTAGGGCAAGCCTCTGACGGCTGGGTCGTGGGAGAGCGATCGTCGTTTCCCGCAAGGTTGTTGAGGTTTTGCTTTTTCGAGCTTGTGCTTCTCTGTCTCTCCCAGGCGCCAGACTTCGCACTCAAGGACCAGGCGCGTGTTCTCTGTGGCTAAAATTCGCTGTCATGGGTGGGGTTGCCGCCTGGGCACCGTTCTGGCGCAAGCGTCCGGCCGTAGCTCCCCTTCGTGACTGATCGCTCACACAACCACACAGACGGGCAAGACCGTCAAGCTTTCCGCCTTCCGCAAGCAGAGCCTGGGCCCTATTACTGTCAACCAAGGTGCGCAGCCACGCGCTTCGTTCCTTGGCTGCGTTTTGCGGTTGTTTGACACACATGTGCTTGGTACCGTCCACAGGCAAGAATGTGGTGCTGTTCTTCTATCCGGCAGACGCCACCCCTGGCTGCACCAAGGAGGTGTGCGCCTTCCGCGATTCCTACGTGGACTTCGTCAAGGCTGGCGCAGCCGTGATGGGCATCAGCGGAGACTCGCAGGAGTCGCACGCGTCATTCGCTAGCGACAATGAGCTGCCCTTCTCCCTGCTGGTGGATGAGGGCGATGAGACTCGCGCCGCGTATGGCGTGCAGCCGGACCTGTTCGGTTTGATCAAGGGCCGTCAGACCTTTGTCATCAGCCCCGATGGCGAGGTGTTGCTCTCCTTCAACAACCAGTTCGCACCCGACGATCACGTCAAGAAGACGCTCGCGCTTCTGACTGTATGAAGGACTCGTTCGTTGATCAGAAATTTATCCACCTTCGATGAGCCACGCGCATTCGTCCTCTTCGCCCGAGCGATTTCCGAGTGATGGCATTGCACGCTGGAAGCCATGATGCTGCGCAGCGAGCTGTAGATGCCACGCGTGAGGCTTGAGCGGCGTTGTCCCGGGCCCACCTGGGAAGTGACAGCCAATAGGTCCTGGAAGACGAACCGCGCACTTGACAGGTCCTGTCATATGCACGCACAAGCAGGCCCTTTGCCAAGGTGCTTGCTTCCTGTCGCTGCCGGCAAGCGCTCGCAGGTGCTCGCGCGCGCCCCTGCGGTCCACCACCAGTCATGTTCCCCAGCAGCTGGCTGCCCTTCAGCTCCGACTTCGGCGCCTCTGACTTGGGTCAGCCGCCTCTGTTGGCTGGTGTTCCACTTTCTGGCGGCAGTCTGGTGCGTTGCGCGACGTCGTGGATCAAACGCAGGACGGGCAAAATATGGACCGGCACCTGTGACAGTGCGCAAGGGCGGACGGACGTGTCTTGGCACGCAACCGAGAGCAACCCTTGTGTTTCCGGCTTCCCGTCGCCTGCCGCCCCGGCCTGACTCTCGCTCGCTCGCCTCGCCCGTGCTTGGATCTGCAGGACGACGGTCTGTGGACGCCCGGCGGCGCGTTCAACGGTACGTCTCTTGCGCCCACGCGCGCGTTGTTCCTTTGTTCCCCAGCCCTCTTCCAGCCTGAGCCTGCACAGGGGCTCGCAGGGGCCGTGCCCCTGTGCCCCTTCCACTCGTTCTCTCTCACTCCTCGCCGCGCGCACGCGCTTGCTCCAACAGGCTTCGGTCACGGGGTGGAGTCAGTGGTACGTCGCCCTCACCCACACCACAGGCCCTGTGTGGCTATTTTTCGTGGGCACATGTCTGTTGACATGACCCACGTGGGTACACTGTCATGTCAAGCGTCTGTTCCATCCACCCCTGACACCCCCGCCATTGAATCATGCGACAGGCACGCGGCTCTCCCATCCATGGCGTGCAGGAGAGTCACGCGCATCTGGGCATGCTGAGCAGCTTCCTGCGCCACACGACGATCAAGGACCACCGGCACGTCCCTCCCTCGTCACCGGACGGTCTTCCTTTGTGACAAGCTGACACCATGCGCCTGTGAAACAGCCTTTTCCCGGGGACCAACACACTGCTGATGCGCAAGGAAGTGGGCCGACAGACGGCGCAGTGGGAGAATGCCCGCGCCGATGCGCTGACAGCCATCGCCCCGAAGGATTTCTTCGACGGCTCTGTTCCGCCTCCGGGCACATCGCTGGGCAATCTACTTGTCGATCTGGATGAGAAGGAGCGCAATCACATCACAGTCCTGGCGGCGAGTCTCGAGCGCTCTTCACAGATGGTGCCGTCGGACGTGAAAGCGTTCGCTCTGCGCTCAGCCAATGCGCGCTTCTCAGCCATCCGGGAGAAGATCCTGCAGTCAGCGGCGATGCTGTGCACGGCTGGAGAGGAGGATGAATCTGCTCATGGCGGACAGGACGCCAACCTGCAGAAGGGCTTGGCCCAGGCGCCAGCTGGCGCTGGCGATGAGTCCGATCACACCGCTGATGGCGACATCGGCGATGACGGCGTTGATGGCGCCTCCGAGCGCCGTGTGCGGCCCAAACGCAGTGTGACCACCAGCGCCGCATACACGGAGCGCATGGCTGCTGCGCGGGCGGCATTCGACGACTGCGAGGACACGCCGCTGGGCGCGGCGGCGACACAGACGCTGCGTGCGTGGATGCTGGATCATTTCCTGTTCCCCTATCCCAGCGATGCGGACAAGAAGGCGCTGGCCAAGGCCACAGGGCTCAAGCGCATGCAGGTCAGCAACTGGTTCATCAATGCCCGGGTGCGCATCTGGCGGCCCGCCATTCTGGCCATGAGCAAGGAGCTGGACAAGGGGCGCAGCGCCGCGACAGAAGCGGGTTCCGCTGCAACCACGCTGAGCGATGAGTAGGGCCACAGATTAGACTGGGGATCACACGGTTCTGTTTCGTTGGTTTGATCTTGTTATTTTGGTTGAGTATTATTGTGAGCGTCAGACACGGGGTGAGTCTATTGTAGCCGGCGACGCATTCACTTCCCAGTGCCCAGCATTGCAGCTAGTTGGTCCGCCAGTTCGCGTTCATCAGCGCTCGCATCACGCTCACCCTCATCCGTCTGCTTAGCCAGCGTTGTGCGGATAGCGCCAAGGCCCGCCACCAGCATCGGATGTCTAAAGTCGTCAACGGCAGTTGGGAACCTTTCAAAGTTGACATGACGCGCAATGTCTAGAAGCATGCCGAGACTGGCCTCCCGCACATCGGAGCTGCGTGATGCCAGCGCAGAGGCACCCGCGCGGATGTAGCCAAGCTGCGCCATTGTGTCGAGATGCATGTCATGGCTCGTCGCCAAATGTTTGGCCAATATGAACGCACGACGCTGTATTTTCGGCTCCATGTCGTCGCACATTGCGCGCTTCAGCATCCCGAAGCCGTCGCCTAGCCGAAAGGCTTTCTGGCCAGCTGGGTTCTGGCGGATCAATGCGCTCGTCGCAAACAACCCCTTCAGCCGAGCTGTTGGATCTGCATCATCGCGCGCTAACAACAGCACTGCATCCAGCGCGCCAGCATCCAGGAACTGCTGCTGCGCCTTCGGGTTGTTCTGGCAACATGTGGCTACAATGTCCGCCGCAAGAGCCCTCAGTCGCGCGTGCGGACTCCCCCGTATGGTGCTCAACAGCGGCGGCAAGCCTCCGACTTTCGACAAGTCACACGCTTGGTCTATGTCTTCCACGTGGTCTTTCAACTCCTCTGCAGAGCCATGAAGGGACGGCAGTATGAGTGTCCCACAGCACGCGCGCACTGGGTAAGCTCCCCCACAGTCTCTTTAGAGCGCAGACCTGGCAACGCACGCACCTAGCATCGTCTCGCGCTGTTCAAGCTGCTCGGTGCTGAGGCTCGCGGTCGGGGTAGAGGCCACCTCTGCGACGATGGCCTTCATTCTCGCCACCGGATCCACAGTCGCAGCAGCCATCGCCTCGAAGAACCATTTCCGGTCCTCCTCGGATACTGGCTTCGGCGCCCCGGTCCCGTCGTTGTGCTGCAGCGACCTGGGCAACGCAACCACAAGGAAGGTGTGTCATCTTCTCTTGGGCACTTGGCGTCCGCGGGTGCCGCGGGGCGACGCACCAGTTGAGAATACCCGTCAGTGCACCCATTTGCTGGTTAGCATCACCAGCCATTTGCCCGTTGTCAGCTGCTCGAAGTCACAGTGACTGCGCCTGTCTGATGTGGGGAACGCACAGCGGGCAGAGACGCACAACTAGTGTGATGATGCGCTGACGTCTGGGCGACTGTGTGCTCACTAAATTGTATCTGCGAGAGGCGCAAATTGTGCTCCGGCGTGGTAAAGCTACCCGGGGTCGCAAATGGCCGATCAGTACTTGCGGAAGTTCTCTGCTTCCCGCGACATCGCGCGACCGTATGCCTCGCAGAAGAGCTGCTTGGCTGCAGCAGAAGAGACGCCGCGCAGCTTGTCCCACGCTTCCCAGGCCTCACGAGCATCAAAGTCCAGGCCACCGGTCTCAGCCCACATGGGCTTGTCTCCCGCACAATCACCCACCTTGGCCTGCTTCATCGCGGCGTAGATTGTGTACCAATCAGCAGGCTTCATGGTGGCGCCGCCAGGCCGCGGAATTATGCGCCACTTGAGCTGCTCCCATGTGCCACATAGCTTCTCGAAGTCTGCCACATCAGGCACGGCCACATTGGCAGGCGGCGCAGACGCCTCAGGTGCAGCTGCTTGAGTGGTGACGACCTTTTTGGCGCCGGGAATGATGCGAGGCGCCACAGTGCCTGGCTTGGGTGGGGCCATGCGGCTCTCAGCGAACACGGCTTTGAAGGCAGACAGGCTGTTCACGCCCGTTGCTTTCCAGAACGCAGCGATGTCTGGCTTGCCGGCATCCGTGCCGGACTTGACGAATCCCGCGTCAAGTGCAAGCTTACGCACAGCATCCAGTGTGATGTGGCCTGCAATAGCCGCGCCACCGCCCGACTGGTCCCAGCTCAGCATTGTCGCCATGGCCGTCACTCCACTCTCGAAGGAAAAGGTCGGAGGGCGGAGTGAGTGATTCAATGGCGCGATGGCAGGGAAACGAGGCAGTCAGTTTCGAGGCTACTTGGGTTTGCCTCGCATGCGATTGTCGAAGGCACAGTTGTGTATGGATGCCCAGCACGAAGGGGTCATACTTGCAGTGTCTTGCGCACACGCCCCGCCAATTCATCCTGACAAGCTGACAACACCTTTCCCACCTTAGCGCAAGTACTTCGCCTGCATGACAGCAACACTGCGCGCCACAAATCCGCTCTCCCCATTCGCAGGCGCCTGCTTCGCCAGAGGCGCAAGAGCAGCAACAAACTCGCGGTAGGTGACTGTCATGCCGTTCGTCTGCGCAAACGTGCGGAGCAGCGCATCTGCCTGAGAGGCTCCCACATCTGTTGCCTTCAAGCGGAGCGCATCGAGAAGCTGCGCCTTATTCAAAGCTGTTGCGTCAGGTCCTGTGGATAGCCATGCCGAACGGTGTCAGTCACAAGTGGAGCAACATGGCAGTCGAGTACACGTACCACCAGCAGCTGCGAATCGATCCAGCGCATCCCTTGCATCTGCGTAGCCAATGCCCCACAACCGAGAGGCTTTGTCCATCTCAAGAACGACGGTGTCAGCAGGGAGCTTGTGCTTACGTGCAGCGTGCGTGAGCCGAGTATCCGCGTAGTTGAACTCCGTGCACGGCACATTCAGCGCCTTCGCCATTGCAGCCTTGACGCGCGCTGCGAACAACTGTGGCTGTTTCACTTCCTCGGCAGTGGGCGTCATGACCGGCAAGTAGATAGCCTCCAAGTAATTCTGCCACTGTAGCATCAATCGAATCGCAAGCAAATGCGGCTGTCCACCCAGCGGCTCGCACCAAGACGGGTCGATTCGGCCCCAGTTGCCTTGGTAGGACAACACAAGCGGCTGAACAGGCAAGCCCGGCTGGAAGGGGCCTGGCTTGAAAGCACACATCTGCCGCCCATTCGCGACATTACCCTCCGGGTAAATCACAAGCTGCGGCCACCGATCATCCCGGGCGATGGCATTGATCATGTCTGACGCCTTCTGCGCGCTGTCCTTATCTTCCCGGTCCACAAAAATGGTCTGCTGGGACAACATGAGGTCACACATCACCGGGAAGCGCAGATTCTCCGCAGCGCTCACGCCAACCGGCAGACAGCGCCAGAGGAAATACCAGATGTCGGGGAAGCCGGTGTGGTTGCACACCAGGATGGGGGCCTCTTTCCGCGTCGCTTCTCGTCCCCGTATGGGAATCCAGTGGAAGCCCAGCGAAAAGAGGTTTATCCGGCACAAGTATGGCAGGGTTGCCCACTGGATCAGGCGCCGCCACGACCACTCTGACATCGGCTGGTCCGCCTGTGTCGTGGGGCGGTGGAAGGGACGTGTGCAGAGAACAGAGAGCCTTGTTTGTCAGTACGTACAGAGTGCCTGCGGAGGAGACCAAGGTCCGCACCTTCATGTTCTTGCCGCGAGGCCAACCCGCAGAGGTGATGAGTGCCACGAGCCAAGCGATGAGGACTGGTGGAGTAGAGCCAGGAGAACGTGACCGGTGAGTGTCAGTCGCCCACGCTTTTGATGCGCACAGGGGGGCAGTCGCAGGAGTGCATGGTGGCGGGAGTGCACGTACTGGTGACGATGCAGACCACGAGGCGGGGCAGGAAGAGCGTCAAGCCGACGACCACCCACTTTGCCTTCTCCCTTGCGTCAGGCCGCGGCGTGTGATTCACATATGGACTGGGTGGCAGTGGCCACAGCGCTTCAGGCGACCACAAGGTCGCCATAATTGTTCGACAACGCGCTCTGCGAAGAGAGGCCAAACACATGCTGCATGGTGCACACGTGGCACGCATCGCGGCCCTTCCTTCGCCCACACTGTAGCGTACTGGTACGGGTTGACAGGCCGATGCGCAAGCTTGAGCTGCAGCAGTGAGCGGGGCTGCTGAGCATAGACGACACACGAGAGGCTTTGAGCAATGGCTGGCCTTGCATCTGCATCAGACACGGCGGTGCGACTCGGTGTCTCCATGACCCTCCACACTCACTGCAGCGAATGCTGACACTACAGCCGGAGTGACGCAGGAGCCTGCTGGCGACTTGGTCTTCCTCATCCTGCACGCTCTCCGCAGCAGAGGAGGCAGTGACGCCGCAGACGCACTCGAGCGGGTGCGACACTCATAGCTATGCATGCTCTCAACTCATCCCCCTGCGACTCCAGCAGCTCGGATCTGACTCGCAAGAGTGCTGTGTCCACCGTTCTGGTTGTCGGCATGTTCGCAGGAGGCCCACCATCTGGGCCTCTTGCCGCGTCGAACAGACCCTGTTGCCCCGCGACTACCTGACGGCAGCTTGCCGACCGTCGTGCAGAGCTACAGCGAGGCGCGTGGGCCCGCTTTCTGTGTGTCGTTGCCTTCATCTTGGCACTCACCACTTGTCATGCTGTGTTTCCGACGCGTCAGGCCGTTGCGACACACCCACATATCCAGCACAGCCACTTGCTGAACCTACTGCAAGAGCTCATGCGTCTTGACGCGGCGAGGAGAGGCCCCGGTGCCGGCGTAGGCAGCCTCTTAGGCGCAGGCTACGCGTCGCTGCTGCCAGCCGCGCAGACCGCCGCTCAATTACCTCCCTGGACACGGTGGACGCAGCGTGACACTAGCATCGCGCGCATTCAGGTACGTCACATTGCGTTGCGAGAAGCCTTCACGCGCACATGTGTGGACTGATGGACAACGTAAACGCAAACTTTTGCTCTCCACTGCAGTTGCTTCGTGAGACCGGCGCCACTCAGACACCAGGCCCAGCTCGTGCGAACAGCGCTGCATGTGCTAACCCGGCGCGCGGCATACCGCCTGCGTTGCTGTGTGGCGCGCTGCGACGGCATCGCATTTTGCGTGGCCACAAAGCGCCTGTGTACTGTGCAATCACTGATCTGGAGGGCACGCGCATCATCACCGGCAGTGACGACGCACTCGTCAAGCTGTGGTGTGCCCACAGCGGGATGCTGTTGCACACGTGTCGGGGCCACGAGCACGAGATCAACTTCCTGGCCGTGTCCTCCACCAACTCATTGCTCGCAAGCGCCAGCATCGACACCACCATCCGCACATGGCGCCTCTCTGATGGCACACCTGTCGCTGTGTTGATGGGCCACACGCAGCCGGTGATGGAGCTGTCTTTCTGTCCTGGAGGGGCTGCGCACGCGCCAAACTTGCTCCTGAGCTGCAGCGCTGATGGAACAGTGCGCTTGTGGGACGCAACCAGGGACTCTATCCCGGCGCTGTGTCTAGACGCCGGGGCACCAGCGCAGCCGGATGTGATCATCGTGGACGACTCCAGCGACGGCGGAGACGCTGACCACGGAGGTCCATCCACGCAGCCTCCGCTAAGCCAGCGACAGGCCAGCGCGCCGCCTCAGCCGCAGCCAGCAGCAGCAGGAAGTGCATCAAAAGCGTTGTTCGGTTCCTTTTCACCGGATGGCACACTCGCGGCGGCCTCGTCGCTGGACTTCAGCATCCGCCTGTGGCGCGTGAATGCGCACAGTTGCAAGGCAGGTGGCGTGCCAGCAGCCAGTGATGTGCCATTGGTCACGACGCTGAGAGGACATCGCAACGACGTCCAGGCGGTGCAGTTCAGTCCGTTGAGCAACGCGCTGGCGACAGGCAGCAAAGACGGCACGCTCCGCATCTGGCGCCCTTCAGCGCATCAGCCTCCCGGACCTGGCTCCTGGACAGCCGTGCACACCCTCATGCCACCCTCGCCGCCACCGCCACCAGGCTCTCGCGCCCGAGCACGCTTGCCGCCCGCAGTTATGACAGTACGCTGGGCGGGTGACCAAGCACATGTCGTCCTCGCATCCTTGCAGGATGGCAGCGTGTGCGTCTGGGATGTAGTCACCGGGCACTTGCACGCCCGTCTGCGTCGCCACGTGAAAGAAGCTGGCTTGCTGAAAGAGCTGCATGTGGTAGAACCACACCCAGTGGATGCGAGGCTTGTGCTGACTGCAGGCTACGACGGCCGCGTGTGCATTTGGGACATGCGCCGTGTCTGCGCGCAAGTGCCTCAGCAGGCGAAGTCTCCGCTGCTGATTGGCGGTGAAGGCGCGCCGGGTGCTGGTGCTGGTGCAGTCTCTGCGCCCATGGACCCAGCAGAGCTGTTGGAGCAGGAGCGCGGCATCCCGGCTGCTGAGTTTGATCTCCAGGGCAGCCTCCCAGAGGATGCGATGCTGTTGCTGGATGCTCGCTGGCATTTGGATGGCACCGGGTTCGTCGTGTCTGACGCTTCAGGGGCCATCCACCTGTTCGGCACCGGCAGTGGCAAACACTTGCGTGGTGCACGCAGCGAACAGTTCTTCGCGCGTGACTACGAACCACTCCTGCGAGACCAGCGCGGCTGGGTCGCAGATGCGCAGACAGCGCAGCCGCCGCATGTTACTCGGCACAGCGATCGGCTCCTGGCTGCAGACGAGCAGCCGTATGCAGACGCGTATCAGACCGCATTCCGCAACGGCACCGTCCTCTCTAGCAGCGCGCCTCTGGAGCTTCTTGATGATGAGACGCTGCGCAATGTGCGCGTCGACGTCGCTGGCGAGCTGCGCAGGCTGAGGGACCGTGCAAGAGGCGTACTTGCGCCGACGCACACGCCCGTTGTAGGCGGCACTCGTGGCGGTGGAACGCGTGCTCCGCGTGGCCAAGATGGAGGGCCGGCAACTGGCGGCGGCGGCGGTCCTGGTGGTCGCGGAGGGCATCGCGCGAATGGCAATGTTTTCTATATCAGCGATGATCCCGACAGCAGCAGTAGCAGCAGCAGTGACGAGGACGACGACTTCGATGGCGACCTGGGCGCTGCTGGCGAGGACGGCTCCTCTGATGGCGCCACAGACGAGGACGGAAGTGAAGATGGTTCTGATGGCGGTGGAGCAGGTCCGTCTCACGGAGACGCGCTCCGACGCAGCAGCCGGCGTGTGCGTACTCGCGCAGCTGCACGCACTGGCGCAGACGGCAGTGGCGATGACGAAGATGGAGGCCGGCGGCGGATGCGGCGTCGGGGGCGGGGTGCTGTTGACGAGCTTGAAGCAGCGCAGCCTGTGTACGCGACCCGGCATGCGAGTGCGCGCCTAGCCGCTGCCGTGGCTGATGCGTCAGACGACGGCGCCGCAGAGGAGGGTGGCTCAGGGTCTGACGGAGGAGAGAAGCGGCGTGCTCGGAAGCGTCGCCGTCGTGATGGTAGCCCGCACAGCGACGGCGGGGCTCGTCGCCGAGACCACTCTGAAGACTGGGATGAGTACGACTCGGATGAGTCAGCGCGGGCACGGCGGCGCGAGCGAGATCGGCGCCGGCGGGCAGCTAAGGCTGCTGCTCGAGAGGCGAAGCGCGCTGCGAAGCGCGCGCGGCGCGGAGGAGCGCCTGCCGATGATGCGAACGGCGATGGCGGCGCAGGCGGGGAGGGCGCAGGCGATGAAGCAGCCCGTCCGCGGGGCCACATGCCTGGGGCCAGCACGTTCAGGGCAGACGCGTGCTTTGCGTGGCTTCAGCGCACTGAGCGCACTCGGGGCGAGTACGTGCCGCAGCTGGGCGACTGCGTCGTGTATATGGCCCAAGGACACTGCGAGTACCTGGACTCATGTGGTGATGCGCGAGCCTCTAGGCCATGGACTCAGATCACCGGGTTCCGCGCTGTGGAGCCGTGTGTGGTGACTGGGCTTGAATACCACATCATGAAGGACAAGGGCAATGCCACTGTCGCGCGGCTGACACTGACCATGGCGGATGACGCGCTCGGGCAGCGAGGCGCACGGTGTGTTTTCATGCAGAAGGGGGGCTGGAAGTCTTGATGATGAGCCCTCGTGTCTGACGCATCGCCGACTCAGGTTCGACATGGAGCTGCCTGACATGACGCAGGAGAGCAGTCCGGACTTCATCGTGGATTACGTGCGTATTGCAGTGCCCCCACGGCACACGCACAAGTGTTGGATCTGACCCGACGCAATCCTTGCCCTCTTGTAGTCGCGCTACATGACCAGCTGCCAACAACACTTGGAGCCCCAATCATCCCGAGTCATGGTCTGGTGGCCTGAGGCAGAGGACCCAGCGGGAGGCAAGTGGTGGATGGGCACAGTCTGGGATGTGCGCCCCGAAGACCCAGCTTGGCCAGGCTCACCCTGGTGCCGCGTCCACGTCGTCTACGACCTTGGCGGTGAACCAGAGGAGCACCACAGCGTGTGGGAGCTCTTTGACCCGGTGCCGAACACGGAGCCTGGCGCACTGGCGGCTGGCCATCGGTGGATGCCCCGGCCAGATAGCCGCATCGCTCGGTTGGATGACGGCCTCGTCGCCGCGCTGCTGGGTGTGCTTGACCGGCTGTGTAACAACACCGCGAATGCGGAGCTGTTGGAAGCCCCGCCTCCGGAGACGGTGGTGACACAGCACCTTCGCTCAGGCGGCACCTTCTACTACGCTGCCCGCGTCGCGCTACCGATTGGCTTGCGCACCATCCAGCGCCGCCTCCAATCTGGGTACTACCGGCAACCGGATGGCGTGCGCCATGATGCGATCACGCTACGCAGCAACGCTCTGGCAGTTCACGGAGACGAAGCCCGGATCAGCAGCGCGGCAATCACATGCTGCGACAAGCTGCTGGCCGAGTTGCCTGAGCCAAGCAGACCGCCAGTGCTGACACTGCCTACACGCAATTTGCCGCCACTCGCGCGCGTGCCTCGAGTGGTCGTCACAAGAGGCCGAAGTGCTGCAGCTACTGCTGGCCCCAGCACCCGGGCTGCTGATGTGGCCAGTCCTCCACGGAGGAGCACGACGCGAGCGCAGGCGGCTTCACAGCCGCCGCCGCCTCAAGACCCGGGCGCTGGCGGTCGGCTGAGCGTGCGCTTGCGAATGACACGACAGACGACAGCCTAGAACGAGTGCTCACATAACACACACACAAAACACAATCATGCGCCCTTGCCTGACACGAATGGCAGAGGCACAGGCGTGGCTTTTGCGTACCTGTGGGGGAGGCAGTCAGCACAGAACTAAAAGGCCAAGTCACTGGCAATAGGGACACGCACAAGCCATTGAGGTCGTAGTACTGCCTATCTCCTGGTGTGAACACATGCGCAACCACGTCTCCAAAGTCGCAGCACACCCAGGAGCTCGTCTCCGGCTCAATGCCCAGGCTTCGCCCGTGTGGCTCTGCTCGTGCCGCGTCCAGGATCTTGCTCACTGCCGCGCTGACTTGCGGGTTGCTGAACGCCGTGGCGACGACGAAGTAGCGGCACCAGGAGACGACACGCGAGACGTCAAGCACCTGGATGTCCACAGCTTTGACGTCGTGCGCGGCAGCAGCCAGCGCAATAGCGAGTGCTTGGCTGTCGTTCTCGTCCACCGCGGAGAAGTCAGTCAGCGTGTCTGCGTCTCGGAGAGGGAACGGGCCCGTGACAGGCGCGTTGGGGCGCTCGTCTTCGGGGCCGAACAGCTTGGCTCTCTTGGCCGCGTCTTGGCGGCTAGAAAAGCATGTGACCCGACGCTGCAACTGCGTGTGTGGTATCACCGCACCCGTCGTGGAAGGTGTGACTGAGCAGCGTGTGCGGCGGTATGACTCCTGGCTGTGGGCCCAGCTGGCGGCTACTTTCGTTAGTTGCTGACTGCAGCCTAGAGAGGCGTGACGACCTCGCTGCCGCGGCAGGCACGTGCCTGCTGCTTGCAATGGCGTTGCAGTCATGGACAAGCAAGCGTTCTGCGGAGATAAAGCGCTCAGTGAAGCCACGTCACTTCAGACAGGCGCTGCTTCCTTCGCCAGAGCGATACGCGGCTTTGGTTTGCTCTTCATCGAAGCGCTGCTGACTGTGTAGACGCGTCGTAGCAACGACATGCTAGTGGTTGTGGTCGCGGAGCGAAGCGTCAACGGAGGTGCAAGAGGGCCTGTCGACAGACTGCATCAGCCTATGGCCGTTGGCACCCCCAACGGCGACGCGGCCCCATGGGTGCCTGCACACGGCGTCGTCATCTGGGAACCGGTCGCCGCACCTCCGCCGGTGCGTGTGTTCACGCGCATGTCTCGCATTGCGGCACACGCAGAGCCTCTGAACACGGTGTCACGCACCCGCCTCCACTTCCAGAGCGCGGAACTGCACGCTGCGCGGTTACACGCGCACAGCGCGCACAAAGATCCAGAGAACTCGGTGTCGAGCGCGAAAACAGCGCAAGAACGAACACCAAACGACGGGTTGTGGTACACCGCCTGGGTGGCCATCGCCACGTGCGTCATTCTCTTCACCTGCCTGCGTTCCCTACTGGCTATTAACACGCAGTCTGCGCAGGGCGGCACCTAACTTGCGCGCTCGGCTGAGTGTCCGTCGACGGGGGAGTGCGTGCGCGCCGCGGGTTCAATGCACGGCACTGAAGGTGAGCCCCGCGCCGGCGCCCACATGTGGTCACTTTCCCGCTTCGCTCGGAGCGCTCACGCACGCTCTCTGTGTCTCGGCAGCCCTTGAATGTTGCGTGCCGTCATACAGTGCGGCTGCCGCGAAGCACGCGTGCAAGGAAAGCGGAAGAAGCGCAGACACTTAACGAGCCGTTACCTGCCGTGCGCACGGACATCGTTGCAGCAGCAGCAGCAGCAGACAGCGCGATGGCTGCATTTGCAGCATTGGTGGCTGCCGTCTCCATGATCAGCTTGGAAGTGCCATCGAATAAACAGGATGGAGTATGCACACCACCCAGCACTCTGGACGGCGATGTCGCGCTGGATGGCCACCAGGCACCACAGCTGCGTCCCTTTGACTGGCGTGCGGCGCCACACGCGCCCGCATTCTTGGCCACTGGGGCTGAATACGGGTCACCTCTTGGAGGATGGGCAAAACAATGGACAAGCAACTCGGAGCAGATGCTGTCCCAAGCCAGCTGGTGTCCGAGTCCGGGCACATTGGAAGAGGCGTTGACAGGCACTCGGACAGTGGCGCCTCGGGTCAACACCGCTGCATCGCATGTCCTTCTTGCCCGTGTTGCTGCCGTCGAAGCCAATGTGGCGACACCGAGACAATCAGCAGTGCAGCAGCCTAGTGTTGAGACGGTGGCACATAGTTCTCAAGCTGTGGCTCGCCGCTTGCGTGCAGTTGCCCGCATGGTGCTCGCTCCCAGAGCGCAGCCTGCTGCACTGTCCCCAGATTCTGCAGCTCGGGAGCGTGTGATGAGCCGCGCCAGCGTGATGGCGCTCCGCATGATGCTTGCATCTTCGACTGCGCTGCCGCCTGGTGGTGAACCGCAGCAGAGCATCAGCACCAACGCGGGGGCAGTTGACAACATGCTGACTGCATCTCCGATGTTGCCGCCTCGTCGGGGTCAAGACACACCCAGCAGGAGTGTACCTGTCTCCATACAGGCGGCATCCACGCCTACAGAGGTGCAGTGCGCATACATGATGATGACACGGTCCCCTGCGGTGTTCACGCGATGGAGCCCGGATGCTGAATTCGGGGACACACCCGGAAGTGGCCAGCCATCACCAGTTGGAGGCCTCGTTGCTGGCATCACTCCAGGCAAGCTTCTTGCGCGTCAGCGGTCGTTCGGTACGAACGTCACCAACAGCAAGAGCCCAAGCCCACAAGCCCTGTTGGCAGTGAGATAATGCAAGACGCCTGGACAAGCTATGCTTGATGTGTCAAGTCGATTGTGTATGTTGACCCATCGACAGATCAGTCACAGATGCGCAGCGAGCTCGAGCTCTTGCCGGCAGCTTTGTCAGCGTGCTATCCCGAGCTCTGCGCCAGCGCCATGCGGCGTCTTCACAAGCCTTTTCAATATAAGCTCTAGGTCCGAACGCACACGCGCCGCCTCCTCCAACTGCCGCATTGCCTCCGCTGCCTGGGCCTCGGCTGCATCTGCCCTTCTCTGAGCAGCCTCACAACCTGCTGTCTGGGTGGCTAACTCGAGTGCATGGCGCTGCTCCGCAAGCGCGTGCTCGCCGTGCTGCGTCGTCAATGCCGCCACGCGCTGCTGAAGCTGCAAATTTGCACTCTTCTCGCCTGCTAGCATGTGCTTGAGCTCAGCAACCTCCACTTGCAGCCGGCGCGCCTCCTGATGCACATGAAACCAGAATGTTGAGAAAGCGTGTGTAAGTCTGGATGGATGGATGGATGGATGGAAGCGCGCGGCAGTAAGAGACAAGCGACAACGGACCTGCTTGTATTGCTTCGCGGCTGCGGCTCGCTTCCTTGCCGCCCCTTCAACATCCGCAGTGCGCGCCTGCAGCTCCGCAACTGCAAGCTGCACCGTCTAGAGAGAGACGCAGAAACAAGAGTACTCTCTGTGAGAGGGTGCAGTTCTTTGGGAGCTCCCCAATTTAGAGTGCACTCACCTGCGCAGCCTTCAGCCCCGCCACTTGTTTCTCCAGCGCCTCGTCCCGGGCTCTGAGTGCGTTCGCAAGCTGCTCTATCGTCCTGTCCTTCACCTGTGCGGAGGAGGGAAGTTGTGTGAGGCTTGCCTTAAGAACGTGTGTGCGCCTCCTGCGCGCACCTCCAGCGCCTCCTCGTAGTTGTCCTGCGCCTCAGCAAACCGGGCAGCGAGCTGCGAGTGCTCACGCTGAAGCTCCAGCAACTGCAGCTCCTGAACAGTGCAACGAGGCCAAGGGGGGCGTCGGTTCGTCTGTCAGAAAGCGGCCCGGACATAGGCAGTGCAGCGTTGCGTGGTTGCGTGTACGTGCCCTGTCGCTGAGGGCAGACCTCAATCGGAGTGTTTCATCGAAATCGTCGCCGTTCATCGGAGTAGCTTCGCTCAGCACACAGGGATGGCAACTACTGACCGGGGATGGATGCTACGCAGCACGGGGGCTGCGCATGACGGGCATTTCAAGCGATGAGGATTGAAGCGAGATGGGACGGGGACGCGCGATGGTGACATCACCACTCTGAAGGCGCTTGGCCTAAAACATGGAGGAGCTCCAGCGCCGCTTGCGCGAGCTTAAGGCTGAGCGCCGCGCGCTGGAAGTCGCGCTGGCTGCTGCGACGCTGAATCCAGGCGGAGCGCCAAGCAGTGACGATGTGGTCGCTCTATCCGTTGGTGGTCAGCGGTTCGTGACGACGCGCGAGACGCTCACCCGGGTTCCGGACACATTCTTCAGCGCTCTCCTCAGCGGTCGCTTCGAGGCCAGCATGGATGCCGGCGGTGCGATGTTCATCGACCGCGATGCGGCTGGTTTCAGCTTGCTCCTAGACTGGCTGCGCAGCGGCACAATTCCTGATGGGCGAGATGCGCGAATGACGCTCCTTGAGGAGGCGGACTACTTCGCCGTCAAGCCCCTCATCGAGCAGCTCGAGGTGAGTCGCGATTGGCCCGTGGATGGGCCGTATGCCACTCCTCCAAGAGACAGAATTCACATCGCGTTCGTATCGCCACGACAGGACGTCCTTGATGGACGCGCGCACATCGCAGCATGTGTTACTGCTGCCCTCGCGGGCGCCAGCGTGGAGGAGGAGACGGCGGCTCGGGCATACTACGGCGCTTTACACCGCGACCCCAAGAATCCTCCACTAGAGCCGTCGCCGCCGCCGGACTCGCTGCTGCTGCGCTCGTTTACTAACAAGGCGCATGCCGCAACGTTCGTGGACACGCCTGATGATGGCGACATGCCGCCGCTGGTGCTGGCCAAGCATCGCCGCGTCCTCGTGCCCGGCCAACCTTCCATCGTGCGCTCGATAGGCGCATTTAAGTCGCAATTAAGTTGGTTTACGCGCGACTCGCTTGCTGGCCTGAATTTGAATGGCATTCTTCTGGCAGGCGGTGCCTGCCTCGGCCCACTGCTTCGTCTGCCGCAAGACCTGGTCGCCGGATATGGCGCAGACCCTGAACTTCCGGACCACATGGAGGAGGAACAGATTTTACAGGCCATCGTGTATTACAACAGTGGATCGGTGGACTTTAACGAACAAGCGCTACCTGACGGGGAACCAGGTATGGTGCCGGAAAGCGACGACGGCAACATCAAATACGCAACGCGTAGCGGATTTGCTGGAAGTGACATCGACCTTTTCCTGTACGGCATGACGGATGCGGATGCGTTTGACAGAGTCAAGGAAATTTCTGATGTGCTGACGAGAAACGGTGGCGTGTCGCGCATCGTTCGAACTGCACATGCTATCACGTTTAAGCGCGTGTGGCCGTTTCGCCATGTTCAGGTCATTCTGCGAATATACGACTCACCTGCAGATGCAGTGCTCTGCTCATTCGACGTCGATTGCTGGACGGACAGTACGCTGGACGCCTCCCCCCTCGCCTCCGTCCCAAACGCATCCTCCGTCGCCGCCGCCGCCGGCGCCACC
>Ga0164297_10002237_pt1 | contig 19412 bp, 11 predicted proteins | sample GEODES058metaG_FD_113539 | JGI IMG/M metagenome (GOLD analysis project Ga0164297, IMG submission 113539) | Dystrophic lake water microbial communities from Trout Bog Lake, Wisconsin, USA - GEODES058 metaG | ecosystem: Environmental > Aquatic > Freshwater > Lake | place: USA: Trout Bog Lake... | reverse complement strand
GCGACTAAAGCGGCCAAAGAGGGTTTTGTTCCTGGCTACAATCCAACCCCTTGCCAATCGTTGAGCGGGCCTCAGTGTGTCCAAGACATTCAGAATAACATTGCGGCGGTCAATGCTGCGTACCAAGCCAATCAAGCGACCAACGCCGAGGTGAACGAGAAATACAACCAATTGACCGATGTCATTTACAACCAGTTTGCGCCTAAATACAACAAAATCAACGGCAATCCCCAGTACGACGCAATTGATCCCGATGGCCGTCTCTCAGCGACGGATCAGGTGAGCCGTACGTCGCTCTTGAACGGAATGATTGAGGATGTCAAAGATACGATGATGCGCCAGAACACGTACTACATTTTGACCAATATTTGTGCGGCTTCGCTCTTGGTCGCGTTTTTTGCCTTGGTGCCGGAATAAGGTTGTACTCAAAAAATATGTCCAATGTCTATAGGAACGGTACCGTCTTATCACCCATTTACATTGAATATGTCCTCTGCTACCGTGACAACTGCCCCGATCATTACCTTGGTTGCTACGCCTTCGGCGACTCCTGCCACCACGGCCCCGACCCCGAAGACGACCGCATCAGTGACCGCGACCCCTGCCACCATGGGCCCTTTACCGAAGACGACCGTATCCGTCACCTCCATGCCAACCTATGTCCCTCTATACGGTCCTATCACACCCAATCCTGCGGCGATGGACCCATCCACACTCATGAATGTTCTGAGCAATTATTTAGTGAACTCCCCGCTCATCCATAACAACATCGGGGACTACAACCACGTGGACGACCAAATAGACAATATTAATCAGCAACTGAGTAGTATCAACAATGCATTGGATAATCAGACGACGGGCAGCATTCTATCTCACCAAGACAGTGTGGCGACCATTGTCAATACCGAGATGAATCGCCTCAACAGCAAGCAGCAGAGTATTGATTCCGCCATGGCCACGCAAAAACGCATGTTGCAGATGAACGATTCGTATTTGAAGCGGCAGCAGGTGTACATGCGCATCATGATTGCCATCGTCATCGCCTTGGTCATCTTGATTGTCTGCAAGGTGCTGTCCGGGTATTTCGGCGACGACAGCGGTATCAACGTCTTGTTGTCCATGATCTCTATTTTAGTCATTGTGTTTGTCGTCATTTATTGTGGATGGGCCCTGGTCATGATGTGGCGCCGCGACCCCATTTACTACGACCAACTTCACTACATCCCCGACAACCAGCCAGCCACCTTGACCGGCAACACCGGCCTTACCGTGGGTCAAATCGTTTCCGCAGGCGCCGTCGGCGCCGCCGCCAGCACCTATTCCTGCATCGGTTCCGCCTGCTGTTCCCCCAACCAAGGCACGGTATGGGATCCTTCCATGAATGCCTGCATCAAGGAAGGTTTCGCACAAGGTCCCGGGAGCATTCCCACTTACGACGCGGACACTCGGGTCTATGCGCATTACGCCTAGACACGTACCGGAAAACCTCTGAATATAGTAGAGTTGGTATTCACGATGGAAGACACATGGACGTTTCAATGGATGGGGACAGGGGTCACGACCAAGATCGGCGACGCGCGTCTCGTCAAACAAAACACCACGGTCACCCTGATCCCGGCGCATATGAACGATACTTACCATATGCCTGCCTGGGAAATTACCGTGACAGCGGCCCCCTATACCGCGTTTACCACCACGACCAGTGTGAACGCAGTGGCCCAAGGCATTTATGTACCCGACCAAAATTATTTTTTCCCGGTCAATCTTCAGACGGCCCACGGGGTCATTACCAAACAGTTTTATCTGTTTCTGACCACCCAAGGTAAATTCATGGGTCTATTCATTTCGGAAGAAGGCATTGCGCAGATGCCTCTCCATGAACGCAAGCTGTTGTCACTTTATTGGGACAATACCCAGGTTCCCCCCAATACGAGTTTTAAGTATGTCGTCAACGGGGAAACTGCCCAAAGCAGTTGGTATGTGATCACATCCTTAGCCGACGCCATCATTGCGTTGCCGAACAATCAGTTGCAATACACGTCCTCTCATAACACCCCGGGGCCACCCAAAAACAGTACCGAGCCCAACGAAGTGTTGCTACAGCGTTTGGTCAATGAGAACCGACAAATTGACGACTATATTGCCCTATTGACGTCGCAGCAATTGACCGACGTGAAAAAAATCCAGTACCAAGCGAACCAAACCGACCAATTGTCGCTGGCCTTTACGATACTGTTTTACGGTTACTTTGTCCTGTTATTCATCGTGGGATATATGATCTTCATCACGAACACGTCTTGGTCCATCGTGTTCAAGATAGTCATGGCGGCCATCCTCATCTCCTACCCCTTTTTCATCGTCGCCTTGGAGTATTACCTGGTGAAATACGGTTCCATGGTGTATAATTATGCCATCAATCACCCTATCGGAAACGATCCGGTATCGCGTAATGTCAAAGCCGCCACCACGGTGCAACGACCTTACGATGGTATGGTGCCCCTGGCACCCATCTCGTAAAAAAAGAGGGGGAGAAAGGCGGAGTATGTTTTATTGTTGCATGAGAGGAAAGATGGGTGCATTGGTCTGTCGGGTCAAACAAATAGGCGAGGGGAACGACGAAGGAAGAGGAGAAGACGAAACGACTGGACCACCTACCTGGGCAATGTACTGCATGAGAGCCAGATTGGGGATCATATACCTGACCTGGATGATTTCCCCCGTGATAGGGCTTTGGTCATTGGTCGTTAACCACGCCTCAATCGCTTCGCGCTCATAACTGTAACCGTCCGCTATGACGACGGGATGGACCATTATTTTTCCCGTGAGGGGACAAATAATGTGACGATAGGCTCGGATACGTTCCACAGTGTTCATGTCAAAGATGAGTATAGGATCTACCTGTTCCCGGGATTTCCGCAATTCAATTTTACGAAGCCCGGATTTTCGGTCCTTATGTCTAAAGTTCCTCCAGATTGACCATTTCGGTACCTTCCATGATAGAATTCGTATGGATGCTACCGTCATCGCTGTATCCGCCACTATGAACGCTGTTTTGGTTCTTGAAACGCACCCCGCGCCAAACCCCGCAGTCCAGTTTGCCAAACCGTTTGGAAATTGCGTCGGCCAGTTCGCGAATGTTTGGCACCTTGCCGTTGTAATTGATGCTGTGCCAGTCTTTGAACCTCGCCGCCACCATTTGCTTTTGAACGCACGATGTTTCACAATGTTCCATGGTCTCCGTCATGAACTCGCCCATGATATCCTGGCGGTCCAGGTACGAATTGCTGGAGGTCATGACCCGGGCGCAGTCGTGGACGTTGCCATTCTTGGTAAAGGCGTGTTCCACCAACATGGCGGCAAATACCGTCTTCCAGACGTCAAATTTTTCTTTGATTTTCTTGTCCAGCTTGTACTGATGCGGTTTCTCGGGATCCGTCGTGACCGGATTCTCCGTAAAGAGCGATTCAAAGTCCACGACCCGAATACGACGCCGCGTGCCGTGGTCTTGGCTGCAAATTTCCATAAAGTAGTTGGAGCAGACGACGAGTTTGAACTGCGGGACAAAGGTCACCATCTGCGGCATGTACGGTGCCCGGGCCTGAATGGGGTCGCCTCCCGTCACTTGTTTCATGATACCCTCGTTAATGCGATCCCCCTTGGACGGCTCTTGCATCACGGCCAGTCGGGTGCCCTTGAGCATCACCAATTCCGGCGCCAGACCCCCAATCTTGGTGCGTTGCTGCGTCAAGAGGGTGAGGGGTACGTCGCCCTTGTAGTCGCCTAAAACCTGTTCCATGAGAGTAATAAGCACCGATTTGCCGTTTTGCCCCACCCCGATGAACATGTTAAAGGTCTGATTCAGATTGTTGCCGATGAGGGTAGAGGCCAGGAAATCCCACATGTACGCGTGCAATTCCTTGTCGGGAAACAGCTTGTGCATGAAATCCGATACTTCGCTGATGATGACCTGGTCTCTCACCGGGTCCAACGGAACATACGGAATATTGGTGCATTTAGACAAGTAGTCCTCCGGTTTGCCCGACCGAAACTCCTTGGTCGTAAAGTCCACGACGCCGTTGCTGAAACAGAGCAAATAGGGGTTGTTGTCCAGTTTCTGGAGGAAGATGGGGTTGAAGAAGAGCTCCTTGGCCTCCACCATGATGTTTTTCTTGTCGTTGGTCTTTGCCAGGCGCTGAATGATGTCTCTCAGGGTGTCCATGCGAATCTGCAAGGATTTGACTTTAGGCGCGTTGTCCTCGGATTCTTGGCTTTTGAGCTGGTTCAATTGCCGCATCAGTTTCTGCATTTTACTCGTGTAGATTCCGCGCAACTCTTCCGAAATGGCTTTACGCAATGTGGTGCCGGAATCAATCTCTTCCCAGCGTGTTCCGTTGAACTTGTACCAAATATTGGCTTTGACACTGACACACACGTAAAAGTCGCGAAACAGTTGGTAGAGCACTGTGGCAATGTCGTAATCGCCGCTGCCTTTGCCCCCTCCGCGCCGGTCGCTGCTGTTGGCAAAGACGGCGCAGTTTTCCAACGTTTGGTCAATGAAATACTCCAGACTCTGCTCCTTCACTGCCCGGTAACTGTCGGGATTTTCCTGCTGAACCCAGTACATGATGGAACGCTTGGTAAGCCCTGACTCTTCCTTGTGTTGGAACCCGGACCAGCGCTCCCACAAGTCGCCACGAATGTTGCTGAACGAAAACGTCTCGGACTGGGCACTGAATGCCACCCAGACCAAGAAGAGCGAAGGATGAATGTTGCGTAGGGCCCAGCCGACCCGAATCCATTTGGGAAAGGACCCGGGTCCGTAATAGGATTTAGGCAATGCCATGGTATATTCGTAGGCCTCGCGCAACTCAAATTGGGTGGGGGACAACGACTCCAGGAAATATTCCACGGCTAGGTCCAGTTCTTCTTGGTTGCGAATCTTGAGCACGTCACTGGATGCCGTCGGTCCGTTTTCCAAGGAACGCACCATCCGGCCTAGAGTGGCGAGTTCAGCCGACGCTTCCGCCGATGCCGCCCCACCTCCCGTTCCTCCCGTACCTCCCGTACCGACACGCGCACCGTTCTTGCCCTTCTTGGCTTGGTACTCTTGAATGAAGGTATTGGACATGAACAACACAGGATGATTGCGATACCGCGCCGACAATTGCTGAAATTTGACGGGGTCCGACAGGTACTCCGCGGGGCGTATTTCGGGCATGTTGGTCTCTCCGTTGTCCGGGTCTACAAAAGTGTCAAATACGTAGACCAGTTCGTACGGTTCATGTCCAGGTTTGCGCGAACCGACCAGTTGCCAGTTAGTATGACCCTTGCTGATACTGGCGTCAAAGACATCTTCCCAGCCGTTTTTGAGGGGAAGGTCGGACCAAACATCGGAAATTTTTGCGAGGAGTCGTTCGCGCAGGATGGTCTGTACCGTAGGGTCGGACTGGAGGCCGATAATCATGTGGATCCCATCCTTGGTCACCGAATTTGTTCCATCACCCTGGATACGGTTGACCTGGGCCTTTTCAAACACAAAGAATGGTATATGGGCACTGTCGTCAGGTTGGTACATGGTTTTGAGTTCGTCTAAAATGAGGCAAATGAGGTCAATGACGTGTTCTTTTGTATGTTGACGTTGTGTGATGGAAATATCGTAACGAAAATCCAGATCAATGAGAATTGGACCACCGGATTCCAATTGTTTCTCGGTCAGGAACTCGTGTTTTTTGGTGAGGAAAATTTCGTGATAGTAGAGACTGAGAAACTCGGAGTACGCTTCCACGGGAATATGGTACGTTCCTCCGGAGATCCCCATGGTTTTGTCCGCAATGCGTGTATTGGTTTTCTCTTTCGGTTCATGGTCGTTGTCGTTTTTATAATAGAAGGATTGAAGGTATTGGGTAAATTTACGGCTATTGCTGTTAGGCGCGGGTTTTAATATCTCATTTCTCGGGTGAGGATTGCCGGCGGCATCCGCCATGTTATTGTACATTATAGGGATATTTTTAGGTTGATCTCATAGGATCTCGCAAATCAATTTTGTCCTCTATACATGGGTACGCGCACAAAATTGATTTGCGAGAACATAAAAACAAGTGATGAATATATACTATTCATCATGAAGTTTTGCAAAACGTGTGACAACATGTACTATATCACGTTGGACCCACAGGATTCCAATAAATTGACGTACTATTGTCGCAATTGCGGGGACGTGGACAATGAGGAAACCACACAGGAGATTCATTGCGTATTGAATACCACGATGAAACGCGACGACCAGAAGTTTCACCATATTGTGAACAAGTACATCAAATTGGACCCTACGTTGCCGCGTATTTACACCATTCCTTGTCCCAACGAATCGTGTTCCAGCAATGCGACGGACGAAAAATCGGCGGCGGCACGTGAGATATTGTACTTGCGTTACGATGAAAAGAACCTCAAATACCTGTACATGTGCGCTGTATGCAATTATACCTGGCATTCGTAGAACCCGTACAAGTTTAGTTGCGGGGGGAATTCGGCGGTAGCTATTTTATGGACGACGATGTTCTTGAGAGTCGGCCGGGGAATTCGGCGGTAGCTATTTTATGGACGACGATGTTCTTGAGAGTCGTCCATAAAATTGATTTAGAAACATGCCCTTTTTTTACTGTTAGTAATACAAAGAGCTTTCAGCCATCATGTCCAAGATAATTGACGACGACGACCCCAAGTTGACGGAGATGGACGACGAGGAGGAAGAGGAAGAAGAGGAAGACGAGGACGAATTGCCAAGAACGACGCATCGGGGAAACAAAGCGCAACGACGGGTCATGCTGAGCGGTGCCGAAGACGACGAAGGTGGGGGGTCGGAGGACGAAGACGAAGATGACGACGAAGGCGGGGAATCGGACGAAGAGAATGAAGGTGAAGGTGAAGAAGAACCACGTTACTCGGAATTAGCCACCTCGGCGGCTCAGGCGTCTGTCACTGGGATGAATTTTGCATTTGACGAATTGGCTGACGATGATGACGTCGCCGACGACGACGAAGAAGACGAACGCTACCTGCAGAAATTTGACGAAAACATGAAGAAAAACGTGATACAAGATTATCACCCAGTGATGATTGTACAAAACAGCGACGAGATTGAGGTTCTTTCCAAGGTGATTCGTGACCAGGACGGCCGGATCATTGATCCTTTGCATCAGTCGTTGCCCTTTATCACCAAATACGAACGGACCCGTATTTTAGGAGAGCGCGCGCGACAAATCAACGCTGGTTCGCCCCCCTTTGTGGCGGTGGAACCCGGTATCATTGACGGGTATTTGATCGCCCTGCAAGAGTTCAAGGAGAAAAAAATTCCCTTTATTCTGAAGCGCCCCATTTCGGGCAACCATGTGGAGTACTGGAAGCTGTCGGATCTGGAAATTTTGTAAGACCTGGACCCCCGGCCCCGGCTTCGCCTTGGCCAATGACATATATAGGATCCTATACATGTCATTTGTTGGTATTTTTTTATTGGCGTGCGTGATGTGTCGGGTGAGAAATCGGCATAGAAAATTGATTTTATCGTATATGTAATTAGCGTTCACGTTATATACGCTACCATGTCTCAATCCACCAAGCCGACTGTCAAACGCGTGCGCAAACCGGCGGCGGGATCCAAGAAGGCGATGGCAGCAGCAGCTGCTGCCGCTGCTGCTGCCGAAACGGTGGTAGAAGATACGGAGCCCATGAAAGTAAGCGAGGAGATTCCTTCCGACATAAAGAAAGTATTGGACACGGTGACGGAGAACATCACGGACGATGAAGTCTTGGCGCATTTGGGAAATTACATTGAGGAGCCGTTTACAGTGCTAGAGTCGTATTTCCACGGCCAGCATTTGGAGCGTCTGGTGCGTCATCAGATTGAGTCCTACAACCATTTCATCAATTACCAGATGCAAAAGACGATTCAGATGTTCAACCCGGTGATGATTCGCTCCGAGAACGATTATGTGGAAAAATACGACAAGTACCTGCTAGAAATCTCCATTTCGTTTCAGAACTTCAAGTTATTTTCGCCACAGATTTACGAGAACAACGGGGCGACCAAGGTCATGTTTCCCCAGGAGGCCAAGTTGCGCAATTTCACCTACGCGTCCACGATGACGGTGGACGTCAAGATTGACTATATTATCCGTAACACCGAGTGCATGGACAATCCGCGCATCGTGACCAAGGTGTTGCCGAAAATCAACATCGGCAAGATGCCCATCATGTTGAAGTCGTCCATCTGCGTCTTGACCCAAAACAAGGCCATTGACCCCGTCTACATGGGCGAGTGCCCCATGGACTGCGGCGGCTACTTCATCATCAAAGGGTCGGAGAAGACGGTGCTCGGGCAAGAACGGGCCGCGGAAAATCGCGTCTACTGCTTTGACGGCAAGAACACCACGAAATGGAGCTGGTACGCCGAAATCAAATCCATCCCCGACTTCAAGTGCATTTCGCCGAAACAGATTGAGATGATGATTGCGAGCAAAAACAACGGCTTCGGGCACGGCATTTTCATGAATATTCCGCGTATCAAGCAGCCCATTGAACTGTTTGTGGTGTTCCGCGCTCTGGGTATCACGACTGACCGCGCCATTTGTGAGTATGTGACGCTCGGACTCCCATCCGCTTCCAGTGAGCAGCGCAAAATTCTGGAGTTCCTCCAGGCATCGGTCATTGACGCCAACAAGTACATGACCCAAGAGGATGCCCTCCGTCACATTGCGGCGTCGGTGGCCTATACCCCCATGAACATGGACAAGGAAAAGGGCGCCAAGAAGAAGCTGGATTTCACCAATGACGTCCTTCACAACGACATGTTTCCCCACTGCAAGACCCCCGTCCAGAAGCTGTATATGATCGGATACATGTGTCAGAAACTGATTCAGACCTGCCTGGGATGGCGCGCTCCCGACGACCGCGATTCGTACGTCAACAAGCGAATTGAATTGACCGGGACCCTGCTCAACAACCTGTTTCGCAACTACTTTAACAAACTGGTGAAGGAGATGCAGAAACAAGTGGTCCGCGAAATCAACAACGGGTCCTGGCGGTCCACGGACAATTTTGAAAACATCATCAACATGACCAACATCTATAAGATCATGAAATCCACCACGATTGAAAACGGCATCAACCGTGCCCTCGCCACGGGCGATTTCAGTATCAAGCAGTCCAACAGCAGCAAAGTGGGGGTGGCGCAGGTGCTCAACCGCCTCACCTATTTGGCCAGTTTGAGCCATTCGCGTCGCATCAATACACCCTTGGAGAAGAGCGGCGAACTCATTGCGCCCCGTAAGTTGCACAATACGACGTGGGGATTCTTGTGTTGCTTGACGGGTGACACCGAGGTACTCCTGTCCAACCGTATAGATACTAAACCTATTCGGGATATTGTGAATGGAGATGGCGTGAGCACCGTCAACAGAAAGTCGCTCCACGACGAACCAGCTTCTGTCTATAACTTCTTCAGCAAGATGCCCGATAAACTGTATGAGATTACCACTCTAAGTGGACGTACCATCAAAGCCACGGGCGACCATCCGTTCCTGGTCAACCGAGGCAATCAAATATACGAGATGGTCAATTTGGATGATATGTGCGAAGGTGACAATCTAGTAATTCGTCATATGGTAAAGCCGGTACCTGACCAAAATAAAACGCGAGTCGTACTGGATGAGGTAAGAGTTCCCCAGCGCTATCGTACCAGATTACTACAAATGGGTTTACTGAATACCCCAATTCCTCTTTGCAAGCTGAAGATTATCGCGAGATGGGTAGGGATTCGGTTTTTCGGACCAACCGCCTATGTCAACGAGCATGAAAATGCAAAGCAGTTGGTGAATGATCTGAAAACCGTAGGATTTAACCAAGCCTCTATTGAGGCCCACCGCGGGTTTAACGGGAAGGAAGAATACATCAATCGCGGGTTTGTCAATGTCGGACAAGAGCATGACCAATATTGTTATATGGTTTTGATGCAAATGATGGGTGGCGATAAATACCATTTGCCCGACTGGTTAATCCACGCCGAACCCAGTATTCAACGTCAGTTCTTGTCGGCCTTTATCTGTGACGAAAAAAACAACGGAAAGAACTTTTACTTCAAAACTGAGTACACTGCCAAATACAAGAAGTACATGCAACATATTGTGGACATGCTTTGGCAGTTCAATATTAAATCGCATGTGGTTTATAAACCGGTCGTGTCAGATATGTTGACATCTGTGTGTATTGTGGTGGAGCCCGGTTCTCAAACACGGTTTGATGATCTTATACAGCCCGTTTACAATGAGAACCTCCGCCGGGAATGGGCCGAGGCAATTGAGTTGCGCAAGATACGGGAATTCTCTAACATGGATATGGTCGCCCCGCCGAATTGGTCCGTCAATGGCTGTGTCAGTGTACCGATTGTCTCTATTCGCGAGATACCGCCAGAACTCGTGTACGATTTCACCGTCTCTAGCGACAACCATTCGTTTGTGGCGTCATCCTTTGTAGTGAGTAATTGTGCAGAGACACCCGAGGGGCAATCCATTGGGGTAGTCAAAAACATCAGCTACATGGCCCATATAACGATTCCGACCAACAGTGTCCCCCTCTACGACTACATTTTGCCTAAAATCCAACGGTTGGAGGATCTGACCCATCCGAGCGAGGCCGCCGGCAAGGTCCGGGTCTTCATCAACGGGGCCTGGGTCGGCGTGACCGAACAACCTCAGGAACTGTACGAGGAAATCAAGGACAAGAAGTTCAAGGGCATTATCAATATTTATACGTCGGTCGTCTTTGACTGCAAGAACCTGGAAATCCGCGTCTGTAATGACGGGGGGCGATTGACCCGACCCCTACTTAAGGTGCGAAATCAACGGGCCTTGTTGACCGCGGACATTGTCCAGAAACTGCGCAAACACGAGTTGACGTGGAACGACCTCTTGGTCTCGTGCCGGGTGCCCGAGTCGGTGATTGAGTACATTGACCCGGAAGAGCAGAATTTCGCCATGATTGCGATGAAGACCCGCCAAGGGTACATCATGTCTAAAGGTGGTCAAGCCGAGAATGCGTTGGTGCCGAAATGCTCCTACAAGTATACTCATTGTGAAATTCATCCGAGTACCGTGTTTGGCGTGCTGGCGTCGTGCATTCCCTTTCCCGATCATAACCAGTCACCCCGCAATACGTACCAATGTTTGGCCATTGACGAGGAAGTGTGGTGTGCGGACGGTAGTATCAAGTCCATCAAAGACGTAGATGTCGGGAACAAGGTACTCACATTTCATCCCACCACCTTGGCCATTCAAGAAACCCGGGTCGTGAACCATTTTGTGATTCCTAATCTGAACAAGGTATATGAGCTCACCACCGTTCATGGTAAACGTATTACCGCAACATTGGACCATAATTTCATGACAGACCAAGGCTGGAAAACGGTAGAGGACATGCAAAAGGACCCGAGTATACGTATTGGTATGGCCATGCGTCAAAGTGACCTGGTAACTTTGCTAAACTCTCGTCATCATGACCGCATGTTGGTAAAGAACAACTGCTTGTTTGCTCCTATACAATCCATTGTGGAGCAGCCCAATCAACTCATTTCCTGCATTGAAACTGAGAGTGAAAACCACAGTTTCATTACAACGCATGGATTCCTTTCCAAGAATTGTTGCATGGGTAAACAAGCACTGGGGGTGTACGCGCTCAACTACGACCAACGCATGGACAAGACGGCGTATGTCCTGGCTTATCCGTCGCGCCCCCTGGTGGACACGCGGGTCATGAATTTCCTAAAGATCAACCGCATCCCGTCGGGGCACCAGATCACGGTGGCCATCATGGCCTATACGGCGTACAATCAGGAGGATTCTCTGCTCATCAACAAGGGGTCCATTGACCGCGGTCTCTTCATGACCACCGTCTACCATACGGAAAAGGACGAGGACAAGAACATCATTCGCGACGAGATTATCCGGTGCAAACCGGACCCGAACAAGACGCGGGGGATCAAATACGGCAATTATGACAAGTTGAATACCCAGGGCTTCATTGCCGAAAACACGCTGGTAGAGAACCGCGACGTCATCATTGCGAAGACGGTCCCCATCAAGGAGAACCGCAACGACCCCACGAAGACCATCAAATACGAGGACCAGAGCAAGACCTTTCGCACGACGGAAGAGTGCTATGTGGACAAGAATTACACGGGACGCAACGGCGACGGCTACAATTTCGCTAAAGTGCGCATTCGTACGCTGCGGAAACCGGTTCTGGGCGACAAGTTCTCCAGTCGCGCTGGACAAAAGGGGACGTGCGGTCTCATCATCCCGGAGCAGGACATGCCCTATACGAAAAATGGTCTGCGTCCCGACATTATCCTGAACCCGCACGCCATCCCGTCGCGGATGACCATCGGGCAACTGAAAGAGACCGTGTTGGGCAAGGTCCTCCTGGAATTGGGCATGTTCGGCGACGGCACCAGTTTCGGCGAATTGGACGTACCGACCATCTGCCGGGAACTCCAAAAACTGGGCTACGAGAGCTACGGCAACGAGGTCATGTACAACGGCTATACCGGCGAGCAGTTGGAGACCAGTATCTTCATCGGTCCGGTCTACTATCAGCGCTTGAAACACATGGTCAACGACAAACAGCATAGTCGGTCCATCGGGCCGATGGTCAATTTGACGCGGCAACCGGCCGAAGGTCGGTCACGGGACGGCGGCTTCCGTATTGGCGAAATGGAGCGCGACGTCATGATTGCCCACGGTATTTCCCGATTCTGCCGCGAACGTCTCTACGACGTCTCGGACAAGTACATGACGCACGTATGCGGCAAGTGCGGGATGATTGCCTGTTACAATGAACCTTCAATGAAACAGACTCAGTTTGCCAAGAGCGACATGAGCATCCATCTGTGCCGGACGTGCAATAATACGACCGACTTTGCCAAGGTGGAAATTCCCTACGCCTACAAGCTCTTGGCTCAAGAGCTACAAACCATCAACATTGTCCCTCGTATTCTCACCGAGTGAGCCAGTCCATGGTCATAATAGACTCGTGGCATATCAGACAGGTATGCACCCCGTTTTCACGGCGGGTTCCCACCCTTTTTTTTACCCGGTCGCGACAGGTCGGGCACACGGTCCGAACACAACGTTCACACCCAATGTCAGTATAGGATCCCGACGTAATGGTATTACCGCATATACTGCAGGTGGGTGATCCGTCACCAAACCACAATATCATGGTGCGTTCCGCGACAAATTCGGGTAATTTTGCCGAAGCAATACCGCGTATTCCGGTCCAGCGCTTTGACGCGGTCGCGCGCATTATTACACCTTCGCGCATTGAAAATGCGCGTGGTAACGTTACTTTGCCACTGGAATCGCCCACTAATGTGGGCGATTTAAATCGGCAAAGGTGTAACGAGGATACACGCCACATCTTACCATCTACATGTGACGTGTATTTAGGCCTTTTATATCTGGGGCAACATGCCGCCGCTCACCCCACCTTCGGGCCACCGGTAGTCCATGGCGGCGTTGCCAAATTGCCGACTCTCGGCCATTTTACGGATAAAAAGCGGTATGGCCGGGAACCACGTTTCCTTATCATAGTCTTTATTAAAGGCATCCGGCCCACAGTACATGACCTCTTCGTTATAATCCCGACTGCCATTAAAATGTACAAAGCATGGGTACGATTTTAGTACATGGTTGTACACACGACCCTGCAAAAACACCAGGCAGCTGAGATGGACCTTGTACAGGCTTTGAAAAAGGGTCTGGGCCATGTCCAGGCGTACCAAGGGCTGTCGGGTCTGTCCATCCATGCGAGCACGCGCCAGAGTCAAATAGTACTGGCTCACATAGTTTTGATCCCCTCCTAAAGCACTGATGGCCTCCATCTCCCACGCCGGTTTCCAAGACAACATGTCACGCACGGCCCAGGCGTACCCGATGTATCCCCCTGAATTGACGTATCGGTACCGAGTGGGTAGGGCCATGTCCCGCTGGACCCGGTCGTATTCGGCAGCGTTTTCGGCCGGATAACAGTTGAGTTCGCTGCTGAGCACCAAGTCGCATCCGTACGCCCGGAATTTATCCAGAATTTCCGCCGACCCCGCCATGCACAAGACGTCGTAGGCGTCCACAAAGAGCACCACGTCGTCGTCGGGGATAAAATCCAGGACGCTCGCCATGGCGTAGATTTTGTCGGTATACCCTCGCCAAACGGGCACGTGCGCGATCTGGACGTCCACCTCACACTGGGCGGCAGTCTCTGTCAAATACCGACAACGCTCTACCGAATCGGCCACTGTCAACACATGCAACATGAAGTATAGGATCCTTGTGTCGGGTCTTTCTATGCGGATTACGTGCCTCCGTTCCTCCGGGGTCCCCGTTCCTCCGGAGTCCCCGTGATCCTATATCCGTATATGGGAGGTGAACCCGGCTTGGTCCGCGATGGTAGGGTAAAGACGCAACACCTGGAGTTCCCCTTTGTTGCCCTTTTTGAAAATTTGCACGTCCAAAATATTGTGAATAAACCACATCTGTTCCAGTATCTTGTCAATGTGGCGGTTGTTCACCAAATAGGCGTGGGCGCACCAAGAAATGCCTGTGGTCCGATAGACATTGTCTATGATGGGTTCACCCACGTCGCCCAAGATGCCCAAGAACAACATGTCAAAGTCCACCCCCGTGCGTTGCAACTTCGCCATGGTTTCATCTAAAATCTCCAGGAAACGGGGGTCCAGGACAAAATCGTCTTCAAAAATAACGCTGTACCCGTCGCGGTCTCCTTTCTCACGAATGGTCTCGTAGACTTTGTAGTGACTCATATAGCATCCCACTTCGTTTTTGCGGTTGGACATTTTTTCGTTGAAGCGCTGGTCAGGATTAGCATAGATGCCGTCAAAGAGGCGTCCTTCGGCGATGAGGGCTTCCAAATCCAGGTCTTTGCCCACGACTGCGTCAATTTTTTCAATCTGGAACGGGAACCGGTCGCCAAACGTCGCTTGTTGCCGGTCTATTTGTTCTTGAATGTTGCGTCTCCGTTCGGGTTGTCCCATGGTGATGACATAGTATGTGATACGTGGGGGCCCTTCAAACCCTTCTTGGTACATCTCTCCCTCTCCCGACGAAGCCGACATGGAACTCCATAAACATACAACGACGACGACAGTAAATAGTACCAATGACACGTATAGGAGCCATTTTCGTGGAGAAGCCATGTTGTTCGCGTCACCTATAACATATACATATATGCTCCTATACTAGTTCTTTGACCACGGGAGGTTGACCATCGGAACACGCCATGGAATTGGATACCCATCTGGTAGACGACGCAACCTTTATCAACGATGTACGTGAACCGGCCGATTTCCGGGGCGTCTCCTTTTCCAATTACCGAAAGACCGAGGTGAAGCGTGCGTTTGTAGACAACATGCACAAGATCAAATTGGAAGCCGCCTGTTATTGGTGTTCGGAACTCCTGTGTGCCGGACATTTGATGGATATCTGGGAGATTTTGCTGTATTTTATGGCCAAACATATTCATTTAGGTAATCCCCGCTTGGTCATTTACCTGGAGTCGCGGTTCCGAATTTTTAGGAATATTTTGTCGCAGAGCACGTTTGTCTCGGAACTGCAGTTGCGCAACAAAGTGGATATTCGGAAACTGTTTGCCGAAATGGTGTGTATTTTAACGCTTTCTCCCCGGAAACATAGTTTTGAGCCCATACGGATCAATCGCGTGGAGGAATTTGACATGACACATATGACCGAGCGTCTACGCGCTCCTTCCGTTAAATTTGCCGAGCCCGTCTTTCAGGACGAGGACCCCAAAGAGTTGTATATTGCGGTCAACGAGTTTTCGTATGCGATTTCTCGGGAGGGGTCCAATTTGATGTCGGCCTGTTACTGGATAGAGTGGATGTTGGAATTTGACGCCATTTGCCGCAAACGTCGGGAGATTTGCCGATGCCAACGTCGCACCAAGGTGCCCGTGGAAACTAAATATCAAAAGGACATTATCTGGATGGCATGGGATGCGTTCAATCATTACGCCAAAGCGGACGCTCACGGCGAATTCATTGAACGCAGCATGCAGTCACTCTTGCAGTTATTCAGTATCAAATATACCACGGCATGCGGGAAACGACGACGGTATTTGTTATATTTTGCGGTGACGCTGTTGACGGAACCGGTGCCCACGAATGTGGAAATCGTTACCCTGGACCACAAAAAAATTTTGGCCTCCGTGGTGGAACAGATTCATATGGTGTATCGCCAAATCAAAAAGAACGAGTTGAGTCCCAACACTGAATATTTGTTTTCGGGTATGAATAAACGCAGCACATTGGAACAATCTATGCGGAAACTGGAAGTGATGGAGACGCTAGGGGGAGTGCCGAGATTAGCCCGATTACACAGTAGCGATGGCGGGGCACATGACGATGACGACGACGATGTGTTTGCCTAAAGGGAACGGCGCCCCCCAAAGGGGGCGCACGTGGACCACGCGAAGCGTGGTCCTGTCCGGCCCAAACAACGACGTAAAATTGATTTTTCCTAGGAACCACGACATGTACCTCATAAACAGACGATGTACTGCCAGTATTCCGGATATCTGCTCACCCAATGCCGTTGCGGTTCGTGCCGGGCCCCGGGTTACACGACGACCACAACGACGAGTGGACCGCCGCCGTACCGGCCTCCGCCCCGCCCCGTTGCGGTACCGGTACCGGTCCCTGTTCCCGTTCCTGTCCCGACCGTAATCCGTCCCGTGGTGAGTGGCGGCGGCGGGACGGGTGTCGTCAACGGCAACGTCTACGGCTACGGACCCGGCTACGGATACGGTTACGGCCCGGGATATAGCTACAGTTGGGGTAATGTGCCGCCCAGTGTGGTGATATGCAACTGCCGTGGAATCGGATGCACCGCATGTGGGGTCCGTACTACCACCACGACGACCACTGCCTCGTACGCCTACCCAGGGTACGTCGGTCCCGACATGGCCCTCACCCAGGCTGAATTGGGTTTAGCCGATGCGGAACTGGGACTTCTGGATACTGCCTGGACCTTTAGAAATTATAGGACATGAAACATTCCGCATTGTCACTGTAGCCATCTCGCTGCTTGCCCACTCTTTTTTTTGTCGCCACCCAGGTGTCGGTGGTCTGCAATAATTTCCATATTTGATCGTTGGCGTACAACCAGTGTTGCCGCGTGTGTTCCAAGAGGGGCAGAGCTTCCTCGTAAAGGCGGATAAGGACGTCATAGTAATGGGCCTGTACAATGTAGCATGACGCCGTTTGGGCACAGAGGGCACGGGTGTACATCGCCGTTTCTCCACCAAAACGGTCGTCGTGTTCCAACAGTTTGTAAGCTAGCATGGCTACATCAAACCGGGGGCACTGGGTAAACAGGTCGCACACGGTCGTCTCCAACTCTTGGCGAGATACCAAGAATTCCAGATCGTCTTCCAAGATCCAGACATTCCGCGCCCCCCGTAATTTAGCCATTTTATAGATTTCTAGGTGGGACCGGGTACACCCCACGATACCAAACTCATGGGCAACAGCGGAGAACCGGTCGTAACGTATGCCAAAGGCGTCCAGTTGTTCCTCCATGCGGGTACGGCGATCCACGCGCTTGTCCAAATTGATGTAGACGACCCAGTCCACATGTTGGTGTATCAAGGACGGTTCCATGTGATCCCATAGCAATTGTTGGGTATAACCGACCACGGAGGTGTAAGCGTAGACATCTTGGAACAGGCGCCGGCATCGCGCCACCATGGCCTCGCAGGCGTCGGGGTGGTCTTCGCACCAGCGGTACACGTCGGCCAGATCGCCAAAATCGTTGGCGATTTCCATGTAATGTTCCCCCGCGCGCATTTTACCGTAGAACCATTGCCGCCACACTGACCGCGGCTTCAGAATGACCGACCCGCTGTTCAGTTTCCAAGCGGTGGCGTCCCAGGTGGACGCCGCTCCGTCCACATCCAAGATGTACCGATAATGGACGGCCTCGCGCCGTTCCATCCATCCCGCCGGACATTCCACAAACGCGTGTATAGGAGCGATTTTTTCCCGGAAATAGGCGCGCGGAGCGCGGCCCTCGGCCAACGTCTGCATATTGGGGTCTATGAAATTGTACACCGAATCCCGCGCCTGGCCGATATACAGAACTTTAGGCCTTTTTTCACGCCAGGGAATTCCGGCATGAAAAGACCGAAACGGATGGTATAAGTTATGATAAAAATAGTGCCGGTCCGGTATGCCTCTTACGTACGGCAAGCTCACATGCCAGGATTGCGCCCATACCCAGCGTTGGGAATGAAAGACGGGGTATTCGTGCGGTTCGCACCGGGGAAGGTAGCACCCCGCGCATTCATACTCCCCCATTATTTTCGGGACCACGCGTTCGGGGTGCCATGGCGCCGCTTCTAAGTATCCGTCTGTGCTGGCGACCACCATGTAACACGGCCGGAACCGGTCCCCACATGTTTCCCGGGCGACCAGTATCCAATGATGTATAGGAGCTTCAATGTTGCCGAATTCAGGACTGCCTACCCCGCCACCCTCGTGGTAATAATACGGCGCGCGGTCTTCTCCGATTCCGACGGCAATAAGACTGGTAGGCAACGTCACCAGGTCGGTCTGGAACCGTTGGTTAAATTCCAAACGGGATAGACGTATGAGAGGAGGTACGTCGCGCCAAGACCAGGTCCTCCGAGGCATGGGAGTCACCGTTTCGGTGTCACCGTCTAGGGTACCGGACCGACGTATAACCGTTTCTTGGTCGGAGTGAGTGGGATCGCCTCTGAGGTGGATGATTTCCGCGTCTCCGGCCGACGTTTCCACCAAGACGCGCACCGTTTCCGACGTAGCCCAGGGACCGGACAATTTTCGGACCACGATATCACAGACTTGGTTTTCATCGGCGATGGGACGGATCATCACTTGGTAGTCTTGGTCGCAGAACCTAAAGGAGGGGTCTTGGTCATAATAGAGATCGGCTGCCGTAATGATCGGCATAAACATAGTTACATGTTGCAATTATGTTTTAATCGTTGGTTCAAACGCCGCTGTCCACGAACCCCCCCTGAATGTCGGAGACCGAGGGACGTTGTCGCCCGACTTTAGGATCAAATAGAAACCATTGCCCCGGGCGTTGCAACCGTTTCCAGTATTGGTCCACGCAATAGGGTCCTTGAATCGCGTCTCCCTTTCCGCGTTGGTAACTCTCGCCGATGAGGCGCGCTCCCTCTTGGAAGTTTTCCAAGAGCACCGGGGCGTAATCGCGGTCTACCATGTACCCGGAGGCGGTCTGGGCGTCCAAGACACGCAGCACTCCGGGGTAAGGACCCGGTTCGGTCTG